>Ga0206898_10002_pt3 | contig 53791 bp, 44 predicted proteins | sample Alteio_BWOrgHeat_50_FD_153237 | JGI IMG/M metagenome (GOLD analysis project Ga0206898, IMG submission 153237) | Enriched cells from forest soil in Barre Woods Harvard Forest LTER site, Petersham, Massachusetts, United States -... | ecosystem: Environmental > Terrestrial > Soil > Temperate forest >...
CAGAAGGTTTGCTGACCACCGAAACAGAATACATCGGCAAGCGTGTGCGGAAATATTATTCCCTGAGCAAGGAAGGGAAATCAAAATCCAAAGAAAAGGTGAGTGAGTTTTCCGAATTCCTCGATACCATGAAAGTTTTACTTGATATCAGTCCAAACAACGCCTGATGTATTGCCTTACTGAACAACAGATTGATTTTATCCTCAACGACATTCGTGCACGTGGCGTTGAAATGGAGGACCTGCAGTCAAATCTCCTGGATCATATCTGTTGCATCATAGAGGAGAGTCTCAAAGAGGGTGAAGACTTTGAGCGCTTCTATCAGCAGACCATTCCCCGCTTTTACACCAAGGGGTTATGGGAAATTGAAGAAGAAACCATCACCCTATTAATCTTCAAAAACTACCACACCATGAAAAAGTCCATGATAGTCAGCGGCATTGCGTCCGCAATCCTGTTGACAACAGGTATTCTGTTTAAATTTTTGCAATTGCCCGGAGCCAGTCCTTGTTTAGTTCTGGGTGTTGTATTACTTAGTCTTGTGTTTCTTCCTATGGTATTTACGTTAAAGGCTAAGGAAAAGAAAAACGTAAAAGACAAAGTCATCATCGGCCTGGGAACAGCAGCGGGTAGTCTGATGAGTTTGAGTATCTTGTTTAAGGTGATGCAATGGCCCTATTCCCTGCAGTTGGGCATGACCTCCGCTTGTATCCTGCTGTTTATTTTTCTTCCCATCTACTTTGTAAGCGGAATCCGGAATGCGGACACGAAGGTCAACGTCATCGTTTCTTCCATCCTGCTGATAGGTGGTTGTGGATTATTCTTTTCCCTGGTGAGCATGAAACGGATACAAGGCACCTACATCAGCGATCTGAAAATGTATTCAACCAATGAACAGATACTGAAGACCGAAGAACGGAATATAGCTACCTGGTTGAAAAAGGAGGGAAAATCAACGCCTCCATTCGGGCAGGGTGAACAGGTAAAAGCGCTTTGCGAGGAGTTAAAGGCAACGGTTTGGGAATCGGAAACAGGTTCCCGCACCTGGGATCCTGCACTGACTGATCATCCTGCATTGCATCACGATTATAATCCCGACCATTTTTTTGGAAGCAGTCCGGAAGCGATGGGCAAGCTGAATGATTTAGTCAAGGCAGTACAAACCTATAATCAGGAAGGACTTGAAAAACTGGGGGCAGCATTTACTCCTGTAATAGTAGAATCAACGATTCTGCAGTATCCCAAAAACCGAAAACTTTTTTTTCCGAGTGTGCTGACGGTATTGAGTACATTCAGTCAGGTGGAAATGGTGGTGCTTCAGAATGAATCTGGGATGCTTGCATCCAGGTAGTCTGTAACCAATTAAAACAAAGGCGGCTGTTTCCGTCAGGAAGCAGCCGCCTTTGTTGAATACAAGTTACTTAATGTTATTTCGCTTTGTTTTTAAAGAGCATGTCCTTGTCAACCTTCTCTACCTTCGATCCGTTCTTCAGGAGTTTGGCGATAGCGGTATAAGGAGCGGAAATCACTTCCTGGCCGGCTGTTATGCCGCTGACGATCTGAATGTAATTGTTGTCCTGAATACCGGTCTTCACTTTCTGAAGTTTGGCTTTGCCTTTATCCAGCAGGAATACGCATTCTTCGGGCTTTCCTTCTTCTGCGCTCTTCTTGTTTGATTTGTCTTTCAGGTCTTTCACAACCATCTCATCGTCGTCACCATTCTTTTTATCCGCTTTGTCCCCTTTGCCTGTCAAAGCGCTGTCGCTGCGGGTAGTCACTGCCTGGATCGGCACCGACAACACACCCCTCTCCGATTTGGTGCGGATATCTACTGTAGCTGACATTCCCGTACGGAAAGGAGAAAGATGCGTATTCTTAGGATCCACCAGGTCCTGATAAGACATGGAAAGGATACGGATCTTCACAGTAAAGTTCGTCACCTGGTCGGTAGATACCCCGGTGGTGTTTGCTGAGTTGGAGACTTCGGTTACGATGCCTTTGAATTTCCTGTTGGTGTAGGCATCCACCTCTATATCGGCGGTGTCGCTGTTATGGATACGTACGATGTCATTTTCGTTCACGTCCACATTTACTTCCATTGCGTTCAGGTCGGCAATCGTCATCATCTCCGTGCCGGCCATCTGAGAGGTACCTACTACGCGCTCTCCTTTTTCGACATTGAGCTTGGTAATGGTTCCGGATACAGGGGAATAGATATTGGTTTTAGCCAGGTTGTCCATGGCTTCTTTTAGAGAAGCTTCGCTGCTTTGAATGGTAAACTCTGCCGCCCGTACATTTTCTTCGGAAGCTTCTACATCCGCCTTGCCACTTTCATATTGGGCTTTGGCAGCATCCATGTCAGACTGGGAGATGGCTTGCTGGTCAAACAGTTTTTTGTTCCGTGCATAGCTGGCTTCCACATTGGCTTCGTTTGCTTTGCTTTGCAGGAGGTGTGCCTTGGAATTTTCAAGGTTGGCTTTAGACATGTTCAGGGAAGCAGCCATGCGCTCAACCGTACTTTGGTAGATGATGGGGTTGATGCGTACGAGTAAATCGCCTTTCTGCACCTTCATGCCTTCTTTGATAGCCAGCTCCACAATCTCACCCGACACATCAGAACTGATTTTCACGCCCACTTCAGGCTGTACTTTTCCATTGGCCGATACCGTTTCGGTAATGTCTCGGGCAATCGCTTTTTCAGTAGACACCTCTATGGCAGTGCCGGAGCCCGACTTAAAAACAAGCAACAGCACAACCAATACAGTTGCAAGGATACCTACAATAATCAATAATTTTTTGGTGCTCATGGTAGCTATAAGGTAAGCGGTTTGCCCTGGTAAAAATCAAGTACCTTGACTTTAAAGATATAGTCGTATTTCGCCTGCAACAAATCCGATTCGGCTTTTATGAGTTTGTTCTTGGCATCATTAAAGTCCAACGAGTTCAAAAGTCCCACACTGAATTTCTGATCGATGTATTTGAATGATTCCTGGTTGGCTTCCACCGCTTTCTTCGTTGCATGGTATTTGATCAGAGCCGCATTCGCATCGGCATAAGCTTGTTGAATGGACTTGCGTAACTGGAGTTCTGCCAATTGCAGATTCAGATCGGCATTTTTGAGCTGAATCTTTGCACGCTCCACATTGCCGTGCGTCTGCAGCCCGTTAAAGATGGGGACAGTCAAACTGAATCCAATACTCCGGTTAAAGTTATTCGTCAGCTGGTCGTTGTAAGGCGTCAGCTGGGTGGTAGGAATTGCCTGATACACTTTGTCTCCTGCACCAGTAACCATCCCGTTCCAGGCAGCACCGGAGATTCCGGTAACTGTCAGATCTTGTCCGGAATAACCTGTCCCCAACGATGCCATCAGGCTCAGTCTCGGACTCACCCCTCCTTTGGCAATGCGAAGCTGCATGTCGTAACTTTTCAGTTTATACTGAGCACTTTTAATAGCCGGTTGAGAAGTCAACGCGCCGGTGTAGATCTGAGAAGCATTTTGGGTAAGTAGCGCTTCGGAAGGCATGTTGAGTACCGGTTTGACAATGGAAAAATTTCCTGTGCTATCCAGGTCGAGCAATTGAACAAGACTGAGATAGGCCAGGTCAACCTGATTTTGAGCGTTGGCCTGACTCAGCTCATCCGACGCCAGCTGAGCCTGAAGCTGCAATAAGTTAGCTTTTGCAAGTGCACCGGCATCTACGAGTTTCTTGGTACGATCCACTTGGATTTGTGAAATGCCCACCTGGTTGGCAGCAACGGTAAGCAACTCGTCATTGAAAAGGATTTGCAGGTATGCACTGGCAATATTGAGGGAAATGTCATTCTTCATTTTATCGACGTCTTCCTTGCTCGACATCAGATCGTATTGTCCTTGCTTTATCGTATTCACTTTCTGAAGACCGCCAAACAAGGTCACCCCGGCATTCATGCTGAAGTTTTCGGACAAGACTTCATTCGTAGCAAAGGTATTTGTATACAAGTCAATTGTACGGCCGAAGTTATAGTTATGCATGGCATTTGCATTCAACGTAGGAAGAAAGTTGGCTTTGTCCTGAGTCAGTGTAATCTCATTCGTCTGCCTGGCCAGCTCTGTTTGCCGTATCTGCAAATTGTTTTTCACCGCATAGTCAATACATTGCTGCAGGGACCAGGGCCCGTTTCCATTCTGAGCAATAGCGCTTCCCGAAAAGGAAGTCAGCAAATAACAGACACAAAAAATCCGAAGGAGAAAAGTCATACTAACCGATGATGTAAAAATCGCTCAAATGTACGGATTTGAATGATTCCATGCCTGAATACCAGGTAATTCACGAGAAAAACGGACAGCCGGTCGCGCATTTGTATGAATGGCGCTTTTTTTTAACCCACTGGAATTGATACCTTTGGAAAAATTGCAAACTGCTATGAAACGATTTCTACTCCGTCAATCCCTTCTTCTGATGAGCACATGTGTAATGGCTTCGGCTCAGACAGGTGTGTATTTCCATTATAAATTAAGCTCGAGCGAAGGAGCCACCGGCACTGTAAGCATCTATTTCTCCGATGGCAACAGTCGCTCGGAGACTTCCATGAATATCCCTCAAATGTCTAACGGAGGCTTCAGCCGTACCAGCATCGTTCAAAAGGCAATCCCCGATACCATGATTACCCTCGACGACAAAGCCAAAACCTGGTCGAAACGGGAAATCAGGAAGAAAACCGACAACAACCCCGATGCAGACAACATCACCGTGAAAATCATCGGAACCGAAAAATTGGGAGGCTACACCTGCATCCATTCCCAGGTAACTCAAAACAATAAGGTTTCCGAGTTCTGGACAACCAAGGATATTCCCGATTATGAAAAATATGCTGCGGCACATCAGGGCAGCCGGTATATGGGCAGAGGAAACACCGACGCTGCACTGAAAAAAGCAGGAGCAGATGGTTTTCTGGTTAAAACATTTTCTAAAGATCAGCGCGGTGTGGAAACCAGCCTGGAGCTGGAAAAGTTTGAAAAACAGGATGTGCCTAAAGACAAATTCACCATTCCAGCAGGATACACCAAGACAGAAGCCGCTCCTGCCGGTGCCGGCCAGGGGGTGGATTACAGCAAACTAAAAGACATGACTCCGGAGGAACGTCAGAAATTTATCGAAAAGATGAAGAAAGACAACGGAGGCGGGAACTGAGATTCCTTTTTCAGCTCTGAAATGTCTGGTGTTGATTACCTTTTTATAATTCCTGGCCAGTACACTCCAGTCGCCGCTTAATTATTCCTTACTTTGTCCTGATAATTGAACCTCCATGAATATTCTCATCATAGGCTCCGGGGGACGGGAGCACGCATTTTCCTGGAAGCTGGCACAAAGTCCACGAATCGGACAAATTTACATTGCTCCCGGTAACGCCGGTACCTCGGCTTTTGGAATCAATGTCCCCATTTCTCCTACCGACTTCGCAAGTATAGGAGACTTTGTTCGTTCGAATGAAATCGACCTGGTCGTAGTAGGACCGGAGGAGCCGCTCGTAAAAGGCATCCACGATTATTTCCTGGACAACCCCTATCTGAAAAACACCCCTGTAATAGGGCCTCAAAAGGCAGGTGCACAGCTGGAAGGCAGTAAAGATTTTTCCAAACAGTTCATGCAGCGTCACCAGATTCCCACTGCTGCCTATGCCACCTTTACACCTGCTACACTGGATGCAGGACTTCGTTTCCTGGAGACCCTTCAACCGCCTTATGTATTGAAAGCCGACGGTCTTGCCGGAGGCAAAGGTGTTGTGATACCTTCCACACTGGGAGCAGCCAAAACAGAATTGACTGCTATGTTGCGCGATTCGAAGTTTGGCAACGCAGGCAGTAAAGTGGTGATTGAAGAATTCCTGCATGGAATAGAACTCTCCGTGTTTGTACTCTGTGATGGCGTTTCCTACAAGGTGCTTCCTTCAGCAAAAGACTATAAGCGCATTGGGGTGGGTGATACCGGATTGAACACCGGTGGAATGGGAGCTGTTTCTCCAGTCCCTTTTGCGGATGCGGAGTTCATGAGCAAGGTGGAAGAACGGATAATCATTCCTACCGTAGAAGGCTTGAAGAAAGACGGTATTCCCTACCAGGGATTTATCTTTATCGGATTGATGAATTGCGGGGGAGACCCGTATGTGATTGAATACAACTGCCGCATGGGTGATCCCGAAACAGAAGCAGTGCTGCCACGGATCAAATCCGACCTGCTCGATTTGTTTGAAGGCATTGCTACTCAGACACTCGATGCAAGGGCCTATGAAACCGATGAGCGGACGGCAGTAACGGTCATGCTTGTTGCAGGAGGATACCCGGGAGAATATGAAAAAGGCAAACTCATCAGCGGATTTTCGGCCGACTCAACCAGCCTGGCATTTCATGCCGGAACACTGGAGAAAGATGGAAAGGTATATACCAACGGGGGAAGGGTCATAGCCATTACAAGCCTGGGCCAATCCATTGCAGAAGCGAAGAAAGCCTCTTTTGCCTATGCAGAAAAGATAAAGTACGAAGGAAAATATTACAGGAATGACATTGGAATGGACCTGGAGTCTGTCGGAAATCCGGGTGAGAAATAAGGCAGAAAAAACAGGTCTATTTGTATGTACCGTTTTTCTCTGCTTCTTTGTTGTACTTCCCTTGCACGTAAATCCAGGTAATTACACCAACAAACAAAATGAAGATGAAAATTTTGTTCGGGCCGATATGGGCGTAAAGCCATCTCCAGAGATCAAACAGTTTTTCGAACAAACGACCGGTGGCATATACAGCTCTTGTGAACATAGGTGTGTGATTTAGTCGAACAAAAGTAAAAATAAATTCAGAATCAGGAAATGATTCTTATTTTTTTAAGTGATGTTGATACGCAGTTTTACCAGTTATAGTCCTTCTGCAGTCATAAAAGTGCCTCTATTTGCATTGTTTTTATGGCTTTTCAGTCTGCTTTACACCCATTTAGGTCAACATCCCGACAATGCCTACCTCCCCTTATATAGTCCAATGGGAGAGTTGGTTGCCAGGTATTATTTCTTTTCCGTGTTTCTCTCTCTCCTGCTGAACTCCCTGGCGGCTTTCTGGTTAAACTATATTGTCAACCAACATAACCTGCTTTCCAAAAAAACCTATTTGCCGGCGCTGTTTTATTTGATTTATTCGGCTTTCTGCGGTCAGTTACTCGTGCTTCTGCCAGGAACGCTCGCCAACTTATTGCTGATAGGGGCCAGTTATGAACTATTTAGTACCTACCGGAAAGATTCGGCTTTGAGTGAAGTATTCAACTCCGGAGTGCTTATAGGGCTTGCTTCTCTTTTATATTTTCCTTCGCTTTTCATGTTCTTTTTCATTCTCGCCACCCTGCTTATTTTTCGCCCTTTTATCTGGAGAGAATATGTTGTTTCCTTGCTTGGCTTAGCCCTCCCCTGGTCGTATTTTATCGTTTATTTTTTCTGGACCAATCGCCTCGCTGCCCTAAAAACAGGATTATGGGAGCGCATAGCAGCTCACAAACAATTCCATTTTCCCGTGTCAATGCCCTATACCTGGCTGTACCTGGTTTTTGGTACGGTGGTGGTGGCATCTCTTTTCAGACTGGCAAGCAGTCAGCTCGTTATGCCTTTAAAATCCAAAAAAACGTTTTCTTTACTCTTCTGGTTTTTTATTCTAGCCCTCCTTTCTGTTTATGCGAACCCTCATATCGGGCCATCTGCCTTGTTGTTATTGGCTATTCCACTCTCCATTTTTACTTCCAATCTGGTCTTGCAGGTTAAAAAACCCTGGGTGGCTGAGTTGACTTTTTCCGCCTTGCTTTTAGCTATCCTCCTGGTTCATCTCCAGGCCTTTCTGCACAAGTAACCGATCGTCTTCCCGTATTTCTTCCGGCAAATTTATTGTCTGCTTCCTCCGCCCATTCTCCCTTTTGCCTATCTTTGATTGTACAATCGAAAACCTCAAAAAAATACAAGCGCGATGAAATTTGGTGTGGTTATTTTTCCGGGATCCAACTGCGATCAAGACATGATTTATGTGCTTCGTGATATTCTGAAACAGGATGTCGTGGAACTCTGGCACAAAGATCATAGCCTGCAAAAGGCTGACTTTATTGTTTTGCCGGGAGGCTTTTCATATGGCGATTACCTGCGCTCCGGCGCTATTGCCCGTTTCTCTCCTATCATGAATGAGGTCATGGAGTTTGCAGCCAAGGGAGGATATCTCTTTGGTGTGTGCAACGGGTTTCAGATATTGTGTGAAGCGGGACTGGTACCAGGGGCCTTGCTCCGGAATACTGAGTTAAAGTTCAGTTGCAAGAACATTTTTATAAAAGCAGAGAACACCGATACCTTGCTGACTTCCGCTATTCCAAAAAACAAAGCCCTTCGTATCCCTATTGCACATGGAGAAGGACGTTATCATACCGATGCGGCCACGATGCAGAAAATGACGGATAACGGACAAATTTTATTCCGTTATTGCGACGAGCACGGTGCGGTGACACCGGAGTCTAATCCCAATGGCTCGCTGGAAAACATTGCAGGAGTATGCAATGCACAGAAGAATGTTTTTGGAATGATGCCCCATCCGGAAAGGGCTGCCGACAGCCTTTTGTCTAATACCGACGGGCTTTCTGTATTCAAATCACTTCTCAGCCTGGTGACCAGCTGAACACGATCGTTCAGCCGGCCGACTGGGCTTCCCTCTAATCTGATCTTAGAGTACTACTAACTTTTGATGGAGCAACTGATTATCTGAAGTACGGATAATCAATTCGTATGTTCCTGCGCTCAGGTTTGATTGGTTAAACCAGAACGTGTTTTCTCCCTGGTGACAGTAACCGTTATACAACGCCTTCACTACCTGTCCTTCCATATTATATAAGGTAACATCTATCTTTCCGTCCTGTATGGCTGAAAAATCAACAGAGAAAATATCTCTTACAGGATTCGGGTAGGTCTTCATGCTGAGCTGAGGTTTTGTATCGCTAGGCACTCCAAGTGCGAAGCCCGCATCGTGGATCTGCGCTACATATGCTTCCCAAGTATTGGATGAATTACCATACGATCCCGACATCCAGCAACAGGCTTGTGGACTGTTATGCCTTCTGCACATTCCGGAGTAATCTCCCCAACGGGATGTCCCGCTCGAACCGCTAACATATCCGGCACCTGTTTTTACTGTGATTGCTGTTCCGAAATTCATTCCGTTGTCGCAGCTTACCACCCGCATTTCCGGATACATGGTGCTGCTGCAAGCCGCATAGCCAATCATCACCGAATTGTCATTCAACACTCCTGCAGCAGTGTATGATGCAACTGCCGGATATCCAAAGTCTATTCCGGAAGCTGAAAACAGTTTGGAGGTGTTTGTCTTTGCATTTACATCCAGTCGGTTGTAATTGATAGCCGTATTTCCAGAAGCATCCTGACTGTTGAAAGTGAAATGAATCAGTCCGTTCAGGTAAAATCCGCTCAGCGCCCGGGCATCGGTGATTTTCAATTGGGTGCTGGTTCCTTTCTGAGCAGTATTGCCGGCGGCGGAATATGAAGTGGTGGTAACCGAATAATGATTCATGGTAGGACTGCTGGTCACATCATTGGTGATCTGATACAAATCAATGGCGGTCCCGGAAGAGGAGTTTGTTGCCAGCATCCAGCAACCTGGTCCGTATGCTTTACCTTGTCCTTCGGAAACAGGAAGTACGGTGAAAGGAGAACCGGTTAAACCCGACCAGAGTTTGCTATTAAGTGTGCCTCCGGAATAGCCGGTGCTCTTTTGAATCTGCCATACGATGGCCTGATTAAAAGAACCGCTGCTGCCAAAGAGGTTGCTGCTGATAAATAAGTCTTTATCGGTTACGGCCAGTTTGGGGTAATCGGCATCGCTGCCGTCATTCAACGGATTTCCGCTCAGCTTGAAATAGTTCCACCCGCCGGTTGCAGGGTTGTTTGTTTTGGAAAAAAACACCATCATGTGATTGGGACCTCCGCTGCTGGTTACTTCCTGACAATAAAAAATAAAGCGGTCTGCTGCCGGATCGTATAAGATGTTGGGGTCACAGGCATTGGGAATGGTGTTGTCGTTGATAAACGTGTTCAGGGTGTTGTAATACAGGTTATTTCCCAAACTGTCATCTACTTCAAATGTATCATTGGCTACTGTAACAATCATCCCTTTGTTCGAAATGGCTACGTGGTTGTCAAGCGGACTCCAGCCATTGCTTTTATTGGCAATGTAATTCACACCCAGATTAGGTGTAACAGCTTGGGACGATGGGTTCACACCACGCTCTTCGTCTGTGGTGGATTGCTGTGACATCTTTTTACGGTAAGCCTCAGCCCTGATTTTTTCCAGTTCCTCTTTATTGGTTTCTTCCGGGTCGGATTCCATGAATTTATGCGAGAGGCCAGGAATCCATTTCAAATCGGCAGTGGGCGTATTGACTGTTCCCATACACGGAATTTTGATTTCCGAAGAAAGCAGTGCATCTCCTGCACGGTGCATCTGAATGTTTTTGTAAATTTCTTCCTGGGCAGAAGCCAGAAAGCCGGCGACTAGTGCTGGCACCAGTAAAAGTAAGATCTTGGTTTTCATGTGTGGCGGATTGGTAGTCAGTGAGTGTGTGGTTGTTTCATGTAATTTGATTGCTACTAAATTATTAACCGCGTGTAAGGGTTGAAAACCACATTTAGGCAGTTATTATTGATTCAATCGGGGTAGTGAAACTGGGAATAATCAACAATTACATGAAAAACAACCTCTTACATTAGTTAGTGGCCATTGAAATTAGCATCTGAAGGGCTTTTAGGAGAGCCGTTGGGGAAGAGGAAGAAACAGAAACACCTGCCTGCCGTTGCTCAGGCTTACGTGACGGCAGGCAGGGAAACAGAAAAAGAAAGGGAAATAAAAAAAGGGAGCAGCTTTACAGCTGGCTCCCTCTCTTATGTTGCAAAAAGTATTTTATTAATCGGCAACTACTATTTTCTCATGCAACACCTCATTGGACTCGGTGCGAATGATCAGGAAATAAGTACCGGCTGACAAATTGGATTTATCAAAAGAAAACTGATTTTCACCTTCGTGACAAAACCCTGTATAAAGATCTTTTACCACTTTGCCTTGCAGGTCATACACGGCAATGCTGGTATGCTGCGCGTCGGACTGTAAAGTGAATTCAACCGTGAACCGGTCTACCACCGGATTGGGGTATGCTTTCAGTTCCAGCGCGGCAGCCTTTTGCGGTTCCGTTACACCAGTTGCAAAACCAGCATCATAGATTTGCGCCACATAGGCATTCCAGGCATTGCCAGTGCCACCAAAAGAACCTGCCATCCAAACGCAAGCCTGTGGGCTGTTATGTCTGCGGCTAATGCCACTGTAATCACCCCAACGCTGACTGCCACTCGAGCCTACGTATGTAGTACTTGCCTTGACAATGGTAGCGCTCCCAAAATTCATCCCATCGTCGCAGTTAACCACTGCTACTTGTGGGAACATACTGGAACTGCTTTCTGCAAAGCCAATCATGACCGATTTATCATTGGTAACCGCATCAGCAGTATAAGAGGCAATAGAAGGATATGCACAGTCCACACCGCTTATCCCAAACAGTTTAGAGGTAATTGTCTTGGCAGTCACATCGAGCCGGCAGTAATTGATTGCGGTATTGGTTCCGTTGGCATCTTTGCAATGAAAAACGAAGTGGGCGATTCCATCCAATATAAAACCGCTCAGCATACGGCTATCTCCATCCATAAGCGTGGCTGAAGTAGTCTTCTGCAAGCTGGTTCCCGGAGCAGTGTAAGCCGTAATCGGAATGGAACTGTAGACCATGGTTGGAGTTCCGGTAAGGTCATCGGTAATGTGGTAGAGCTTTATGGCAGAACCTCCACCGCTGGTAGATGCAACCATCCAGATGCCCGCTCCGGTGGTTCTTCCCTGCCCTTCAGACAGTGGAACCATCGTAAAAGGTGACCCTGAAATGCTTGACCATACCTTAGAGTTCAATGTCCCTCCGGAATACCCGGTACTTTTCTGGATCTGGAGAACAAACGACTGGTTATAGCTTCCGCTCTTAAACAAGTTGCTGCTGATAAACACATCGTTGTCGGTAATGCCCACCTTAGGATAATCACTCATGCTGCCATCATTCAATGGATTTCCGGTGAGCTTAAAATAATTCCATCCTCCGGTAGCCGGATTATTGGTTTTGGAAAAGAATACCAGCATGTGATTGGGTGCATTCTGGGTATTGGTAACCTCCTGACAATAAAAAATAAACCTGTCGGCTCCCTGATCATACACAATTACCGGGTCGCAGGCATTGGCGATGGTATTGTCGTTGATAAACGTATTGAGTGTATTCGAATATTTCGATACCCCCGTACTGTCGAATACTTCAAATGTATCGTTGGCGACACTTACAACCATCCCCTTGTTGGAAATGGCGATGGTGTTATCCAGCGGTGACCAGCCATCATTTTTGTTGGCTGCAAAATTCACTCCTACCTTGGGTGTTACCGAAGAAGGAGACCCGTTATTGATTACCCGGTCAGCACCGCTTAGCTGCATCTCGAGCTTACGTTTCAGCACCTCTTCCCGGATTTTCTCCAATTTTTCATGTTCCGGCTCCATCGGCTCCGACTCTTGCATCTTATGTGTCAGAGCAGGTTTCCAGCGAAGGTCAGCTGAAGGGACAAAGAATTGCCCGGTACAGGGAGTCGTTTGCAAGGGAGACAGCACGGCATCGCCTGCCTGCTCACCCAACATTTTCGTAACGTTTGTTTGCTGTGCGCTGGAAATTAATCCCAGAGAAATACCAGCAAAAAGAAAGAGGAATTTTCTTTTCATGTGGCGGAAGTGTGTGTTTTTGTGTGTGTTAGTATGTGTGACTAATAACGAATTTAGCCATTCGGCACCCCAAAAGCAAGTTTACAGACCAGTATAACGGCTCCCGTCATTTGCTGGAAATCAGACCGGAAAGAAATGAATATCAGGGTTTAAGCACGGTAATCAATAAATCCGGGTGATAACGCCTGCATCCGTTGGCATCGGTCTCCTCCACGCGAAGTATTCCACTTTTGGCTCCCCAACGGATAGTAGCAGAATGGCTCTGGGCGCCTGCTACCACGATACTTCCTTCCGGGCAGATCCAGGAATAGCTGGAGCCGCTGTGTTCGGGTACTGAATACACCAGGTCACCCGCTGTGTGGGAAACAACTGGCTGTCCTTGTATCGAGTCCATTTTCACCAACCCAAAATCCAGCGCAGTCCACCAGGTAGCATGATAGTTTTTGTCTTTTGAAAAAATACCTCTTTTTCCTCCCTGGTCCAGACAAGGGCCGGGATCGATGAGATACGCATGCCCCAGTTTGTTGATCTGGTAATACACTACCTGTTCCCGTTTGTCGTTGTTGCAAAAAGATGTACGCCGGATATCCTTCACCCCTGCGTAGTGATCTATTTGAGTAGTCGGTACAGTATCCAGATGATGCAGGTTTGTCCATTGTTTCACCAGCTCAAAACCGTTGCTCCGGTTCACGATCCGGTCTTTGTTGCCCTGGTAAATAATCATCCTGGGATAGGCTCCTATATACCCACGGTTTTGCTTGGTGACTTTCAATCCCCATTTGGCAGGTGTCTTATGCACCCATCCTGCCATCGCAGGATATGCCATGAATACACTGGTAGTGGCTTTGTAAGGCCCTCCGGCAAATATGGCTCCGGCATTGAATGTTTCCGGGTAAGTAGCCATCAGTACCACACTCATCGCAGCTCCTGCGGAAAGACCGGTGATAAAGACCTTGCTGGAATCAAGTCTGAAATGACTTTTCATGTAATCAATCATCTCCAGGATGGATACATCTTCACCTTTCCCTTTGGTGATATCTCCCCTCCGGTACCAGCAGAAACACCGTTCAGGGTTATTGATCAGTTTCTGTTCCGGATATAGCACGGTAAAGCCATATGCATCAGCCAGTTTATTCCAGCCTGTTTGTGCAGCAATGATTCCCGCACTTTGTGTGCATCCATGAAGGACCACCACCAGAGGTTGTTTACCATTGGAGGTTCCTGCATTCGCAACAGGCTGATAATAAAACATCCTCAGATTACCAGGATTGTCGCCGAAGTCGTTCACTTCCTGAAGCCCCTGGCCTCTCACTCCAGGCACAACACATACCAACAGAAGCACTGCAAGGCGTGCCTGTTTGCGAAATAACCGGTAAGTGAGGGGGATCATTTCGTAAATTTAGAGTTTTCCAGTTAACTGTTCTTCCGATTGGTCTTTATCCCGAATCTTTCCCGTATGAAAAAATTGTTCCCCTTACTCTTCCTTGTTTCTCTTAGTTGTTTCCTTACCTCTTGTTTGCATCCCTGGCGCTCGGCCTTGCATACGCCTGTCGCAGCTCCGCCTGACTATTCCAACAACTCTTCCTGGGCTGCATTACCCACAATGAAAGACAGTGCCGATTTGGCTATACCGGGTATTGCAGACAAGCAGTCGCAAGCCCGCGTGGATGTTTTCTTTGTGCATCCAACCACCTACCTGCTCGGTCGTCATTGGAATGCCAGCACCTCCTGGCGCAGACTAAACCGGCATACCGAGAAAACTACCATACGTAATCAAGCGAGTGTTTTTAATGAAACCTGCCGGGTATATGCACCCCGTTACCGCCAGGCCATCTTGGGTACCTACATTGATAAAAAGGGAAATGCCCGGCCTGTATTTGATACCGCTTATCAGGATGTGAAGACCGCCTTTCAATATTACCTGAAGCATTATAATCAAGGGCGGCCCATCATCATTGCCTCCCACAGTCAGGGAACAGATCATGCCATTCGACTGATGCATGACTTTTTTGAAAACAATCCTGCCCTTTCCTCCCGCCTCGTTGCCTGCTACCTCATTGGGAGGCCCATCACCGCCGACACCTTTCATGTGCTTGTTCCGTGCGACTCTGCCAATCAAACAGGTTGTTATGTTACCTGGAACACCGTTAAATGGGGAGAAACCAGCATGTTTGGCGTCTCCTATCCTCATCTGATCTGTATCAATCCGCTCACCTGGAAACAGGATACCCTTTATGCACCTGTTACCGCTAACAAAGGCGCGCTGCGGGGACAACCTCCGCATATAGAACCTTTGGCACCTGATGCAAAATGTTCGCCCAACGGCCTGCTTTGGGTCCATCCCTTACGAACCGGACACTATCCTCCGGATGTTAAGAGTTACCACATATACGATTACAACTTCTTCTACTTCAATATCCGGGAAAACGTAAAAGCACGTGTAAATGCGTATTTCCGAAAGCATGGACAGTAATGATCTGAAAATTCGCCCCGACTTTCTTCCTGATTCAGTAAAAACCTTGCAAACCGCACCGATTTTATAGGATTAGCATTGGCTTACCTGCTAATCTGGTAAGGAAAAGTTTAACCTTACCATTAAACGATGGTTTTCTGGTAAGGAAGACTTTAACCTTACTAAGAATTAGTTCTTCCCTGATAAGAAAGAGTTTAACCTTACTAAGAATGAGTTATCTCTTGGTAAGGAAGAGTTAAATCAGACTAAGATAGAGTTCATTCATGGTAAGGAAGAGTTTAACCTTACCAAGAAATAGTTCATTCCCAGTAAGGTAGACTTAAACCCTACTAAGAAACGATGATTGCTTGGTAAGGGAGAGTTTAACCTTACCAAGAAAGAGTTATTTCTTGGTAAGGCAGAGTTTAACCCAACCAAGAAAGAGTTCTTATCTGGTAAGGGAGAGTTTAATCTTACTAGAAAGTGTTGTTGTCTGTTTGATAATCGTTTAAAAAGGAAAGGATCGTGTTCTAAACGCAAAGAGGCAATCCCGGATAACCTGGAATCATCAGGAATTAAAAATACTCTTTAGAAACCGCTCGATGATGTGACTGGAACAGCCGGCTTCTTCCAGGTATTCCTGTACGACGATTCTGTTAAAGTCGGGACCAGCAATGGCTTTGTAGTTCCTGATCAATTCCATCCAGCTATCATCAAATGCTTTGCGGCTTTCAGGCAGGGAGCCTTTGATCTGAACATTTTCTTTCAAGATCAAACGGATTTTATCGCGGTCTCTTTTTTCGAGGATGGGTTCGGTCATGGGAACTGTGGTGATTGAGAGACAAATATAAGGCGTTTTTAAGAGCTATATGCAAAGCGTATTTATGGGCGGTCCCATTAACCGGTTAGTGCGACCCCTTCGGGGTCGAATTAGGGGGATGGTGTCCTTTGTACTATAAACGTGGAACCCCGTTGGGGTTCTTTTGAATCGTGACATGATGGCTCCGGCATCAAACGTCTATAGAAACAATTTAATCTTTTGGCATTACGACCTCTCATTAACCTGCTAGGTGCGACCCCTTCGGGGTCGAATTGGGGGTGATGCCCTTTATTCTATAAACAAAGAACCCCGTTGGGGTTCTTTTCTGCCGAAACATGATGCCGAAGGCATCAAACGTTTATAGAAACAATAAAAACCTATCTCATGACGACCCCGAAGGGGTCGCACTTACGTCAGAGGGTGAATTAACCCTTAACTATTCCTTGCACACAAACACACCGAGCTTACAAACAAACCGCTCGGCCATTTTTTGCCTACACCTAATTATTGCTAAATTTATTTTATGAAATATTCTATATAATTAAATTCAATAAAACATGTCTACCTATTCTCAAATTTACATTCAAACTGTCTTCGCCGTCAAAGGCAGACAAAGTCTCATAAAACCCGAATGGGATGAAAATCTGTACCGATACATAACTGGAATTGTGGAAAATAAAGCTCAAAAAATGCTGGCTATTAATGGCGTAGAGAACCATATCCATTTATTGATCGGCATGAAACCGTCTTGTTGTTTGTCGGATTTGGTACGGGAAATAAAAAAATCGTCGACTGACTTTATCAATGAAAACAACTTTTCAACGCTGAAATTTAGTTGGCAGGAAGGGTTTGGAGCATTTTCCTATTCACATTCCCAGTTAGACAAGGTTGCAAAATATGTTATGAATCAAAAGGATCATCACCGAAAAATATCTTTCAAGGATGAATATATCAGTTTCTTAAAAGCATTTCAGGTCACCTACAACGAAAAATATCTGTTCGATTGGATTGAATAATTGACCTGGAATGTGAACGAATAGGATTGTCCTGGCAATCGTGCGACCCCTTCGGGGTCGAATCAGGGGGAATATCCATTGTGCTATAAACGTGGAACCCCGTTGGGGTTCTTTTGTATCGAAACATGATGCCAAAGCAACAACCGTTTATGACAACAGGTAACAATTGATTCTAAGACCCCTTCCGGTCGAATCCGGGAAAATATCCATTGTGTTATTAACGTAGAACCCCTTGGGGTTCTATTGTATCGTGCCATGATGCCGAAGGCATCAAACGTTTATAGAAACAATAAAAACCGATCTCATTACGACCCCGAAGGGGTCGCACTTACGTCAGAGGGTGAATTGCCCCTAATGTTTATTAACAGGTTCCCAAAAAGGTATGCTACCTAGTATTGATGCCAAAGGAATCAAACGTTATAAAAAAAGGAGGTATTCATGGTCTTACAACCCCTTCGGGGTCGAATATCTTAAAATAAAAAGCACCCCTCCGAATGGAAGGGTGCTTTCATATTCAAATTCCAATTTCAGTTCATTAACTGCCGCAGGCCTCGCAAGCATCCGGATTATCCAGGGAGCAGCTCACTTCGCTGGCGATTACGGTGTTGCGCTCGATGATGAGTTCGTCTTCGTTGCCCAGGATCTCTTTGGGAGCAGCTTCCTGTGCTTCTACAGTAAACTTGATGGCATCGGCAGCAGCCTTGGTACGGAGGTAGTACATACCCGTCTTCAACCCTTTCTTCCAGGAATAGAAGTGCATGGAAGTCAGCTTGGCGAAGTTAGGCTCCTGCACAAACAGGTTCAGACTCTGACTCTGGCAGATATATGCACCGCGGTCGGCAGCCATATCGATGATGGTCTTCATCTTGATTTCCCACACGGTCTTGTAAATCTCTTTTACATTTTGTGGAATCTCATCGATGTCCTGCACGGAACCGTTGGCAGCGATGATTTTGTTTTTCAGTTTATCGTTCCAGATACCCAGTTTCACAAGGTCTTTCAACAGGTGTTTGTTTACCACCACAAATTCTCCGCTCAGTACGCGACGTGCGTAGATATTGCTCGTGTATGGCTCGAAGCACTCGTTGTTACCCAGGATCTGTGAAGTGGAAGCGGTAGGCATCGGTGCCAGCAGCAGGGAGTTACGTACTCCGTGTGTCTTCACTTCTTCTTTCAGCACATTCCATTCCCAGCGACTGCTTGGAGTAACCCCCCACATATCAAACTGGAACACTCCTTTGGATACCGGTGAGCCGGGGAATGTTTCGTAAGCGCCTTCTATCTTGGCCAGGTCTTTCGACGCTGTCATGGCAGCATAATAGATGGTCTCGTGAATCTCTTTGTTGAGCTGTTGTGCTTCTTCCGAATCAAATGGGAAACGCATGAGGATAAACGCATCGGCAAGTCCTTGTACGCCGATACCAATCGGGCGGTGACGCATGTTGCTGCGACGTGCTTCCGGAATAGGGTAATAGTTACGGTCGATGATCTTGTTCAGGTTCTTGGTTACCACATAAGTGATTTCAAACAAACGCTGATGATCAAACTTTCCATCAATCACAAAACGCGGCAGGGCGATGGAAGCAAGGTTGCAGACAGCTACCTCATTGGCATCGGTATACTCCATGATCTCGGTGCAGAGGTTGGATGACTTGATGGTCCCCAGGTTCTGCTGGTTGCTCTTGCCGTTGCATGCATCTTTGTAGAGCATGTATGGGTTGCCGGTCTCCACTTGTGATTCCAGGATCTTGTTCCACAGGTCACGTGCCTCAATGGTTTTACGTGCTTTTCCTTCGCGCTCATACCGTTCGTAGAGTTCTTCGAACTTCGCACCCCAGCAATCAGACATTCCGGGAGCTTCATTCGGGCAGAAGAGCGACCATTTGCCGTTTTCTTCCACACGCTTCATAAAGAGGTCGGGTATCCACAGCGCCGTGAACAAATCGCGGGCACGCATTTCTTCTTTACCGTTGTTCTTACGCAGGTCGAGGAATTCGAACACATCCGAATGCCAGGGCTCCAGGTAGATGGCGAAAGAGCCTTTGCGCTTTCCTCCACCCTGGTCTACATAACGGGCAGTGTCGTTGTATACACGCAGCATCGGCACGATACCGTTAGAGGTGCCGTTGGTACCTTTGATATACGATCCGGTAGCACGGATATTGTGAATGCTCAGTCCGATACCACCGGCGCTTTGAGAGATCTTTGCACAGTTCTTCAGGGTGTCATAGATACCGTCGATGCTATCGTCTTTCATGGAAAGCAGGAAGCAGGAGGACATCTGAGGCTTGGGTGTACCGGCATTGAAGAGTGTAGGTGTAGCATGTGTAAACCAACGCTCACTCATCAGGTTATACGTTTCGATGGCAGCAGCGATTTCATCTTTGTGAATACCTACAGCCACACGCATAATCATGTGTTGAGGGCGTTCAGCCACTTTACCATCCAGCTTCAGCAGGTAAGAACGTTCGAGGGTTTTGAAACCGAAGTAATCGTAACCGAAATCCCGGTCGTAGATAATGGTGGAATCCAGTTCCTGGGCATTGTTGCAAACAATCTCGTAGACATCTTCTGCAATCAACGATGCCTTCTGTCCTGTTTTAGGATCTACATAATGGTAGAGGTCGGCAATGGTTTGAGAAAAAGACTTCTTTGTGTTTTTATGCAGGTTGGATACCGCTATACGGGAAGCCAGCAGTGCATAATCAGGATGTTTGGCTGTAAGAGACGCGGCTGTTTCAGCAGCCAAGTTATCCAGTTCGCTGGTGGACACGCCTTCATAAATGCCATCAATCACTTTCATCGCCACTGCAACGGGGTTCACGTGAACCGGATCGAGTCCATAGCTGAGTTTTTGGATGCGGGCTGTGATCTTGTCGAATTTCACAGACTCGCGGTTACCGTCTCTTTTGATTACGTACATAAACGGGGAATTTTGAGGTTCGTTGATTTTTTTAATTGCCGTATATTTTAAAAAAAGGTTGAATTCGGGTACAAATGCTACATTCTGGAGGCTAGTTGTCCTGTGCGTTTGCAAAAGCTGCCAACGCCGGGCCAATCAGGTAAACTTAAATGACTACTTAAAAATCTTCTTCGAGACTGAATTTTTGTGCTTCGTTGGCGTTACCAACGCCGGCTTTTTTGTATTCTGCAACCCGTTTCTCGAAGAAGTTCGTTTTCCCTTGCAAGGAGATCATCTCCATAAAATCAAATGGATTTGTTGCATTGTATGCTTTGGGACATCCGAGTGCTACCAGTAAACGGTCGGCAACAAACTCGATGTATTGGCACATGTTGTCGGAATTCATGCCAATCAGTCGAACAGGCAGGGCGCTGCAGACAAATTCTTTTTCTATTGTTACCGCATTCATGATGATATCACTCACCTGTGACTGGGGTAATTTTTCTGTAAGTTGGTTATAGAGGAGACAGGCAAAATCGCAATGCAAGCCTTCGTCTCTGGAAATAAGTTCGTTGGAGAAGCTGAGTCCGGGCATGAGGCCCCGTTTCTTCAGCCAGAAGATGGAGCAAAAACTACCGGAAAAGAAAATGCCTTCCACAGCAGCAAAAGCAACCAGACGTTCAGCAAATGATCCGTTACCGATCCAGCGCATCGCCCACTGAGCTTTTTCATTTACGCAAGGAACCGTATCAATGGCATGAAAAAGATCATGCTTTTCTTTCGGGTCACGGATATAGGTATCAATCAGCAGGGAGTATGTCTCCGAGTGAATATTCTCGATCATGATCTGGAAGCCATAAAAGCAACGTGCTTCCGGATACTGTACTTCCTTCATAAAGTTCACCGCCAGGTTTTCGTTTACAATTCCGTCGCTGGCTGCGAAAAAAGCAAGTACATGTTTGATGAAATGTTGTTCGTCTTTATTCAGTTTGTTTTCCCAATCCGAGTTGTCAGCACTTAAATCAATTTCTTCGGCAGTCCAAAAACTGGCTTCTGCCTTTTTATACATCTCCCACATTTCTTTGTGGTTGATTGGGAAAAGAACAAAACGGTCCTTATTCTCTTTTAAAATGGGTTCTATACCTGCCATATTACTAATACCTCCTGCTTTAAAATGGGATCCGAAACCGTTTTGTTCTTCCTAATTCAAAAACCAAAAACCATTTGACGTTAAACCCTACTGAATCAAGTCTTTATCTTGTATGCCTGAATTGAAGCGGAATTGACGATTAATGGTTTACAAATTTTGTTTAAAAAACGGGATGAGTCAAGTCTATTAAATTAACAATCCCCCTAAGTTTTAAACAAGATCATTTTCGTCGAAATGTTAATTAAATTCTGAATCATCGATAAACAAACCGTTTGAAAGGAAAATGATGTGTGTGTAATTTTTTGTTTAAATAATTTATGGAATTCTGGTATGCTACTGAATTAATGAGTAGCTTACCGCGAAGGCTTTTTTGATTTTAAGTACAGATCCGCCGCCAGCTCCAGCTCTTTAAACCACTGTTTGCCATACTTTCGTTCCAGAGGCGCCCGGAGGAACTTGTAAACAGGGACATCCAACTTCTCCCCGCACTTACAGGCTGGCTTACAGAGGTCCCACCGATCATAATTCAATGCATCACCCGCTTTTGTTTGTGTTATCCTGATCGGATAGAGGTGACAGGAGATCGGTTTCTTGAATTTGATCTCCCCTTCCAGGTAGGCTTTTTCAATGCCACACTTGGCTGTACCGTCTTTTTCGAAGAAGGTATAGGCACAATGCTTCCCGTCCATCAGAGGAGTGGTATCATCTCCATCGCTATCCACTACCCAGGTACCTTGTTTTTCAATGGCTTTTACTCCGCTGGCTGGTATATAAGGCTTTATCTTGGGCCAGCTCTTCTCCAGGATCTTCAGTTCGTCTTTATCCAGAGGAGCTCCGGAATCACCCGCCACACAACAAGCTCCTTTACAGGCAGTCAGGTCGCAGACGAATTTTTTCTCCAGGATGTCTTCTGAGATAAGTGCTTTACCGATGGCTATCATGGGCTGATTTTTTTAAGGGACGTAAAGATACCCGAATAACGATTCTGAAAATCAATTTCAGAAAGCTGTGGAAAACTAAAGGCTTATTTCTTTAAAACCTACCTTTGCGCGGATTTTTGTCACCCGTAAACCTATGATAAGCGCTGTTACCCGCCCTGCCGGGATCCTGTTACTCCTTTTGTGTCAAGGCTTTATGGCCTTTTCACAGCCTGCTGACTCCCTACACAACAACTTACGCGAAGCCAACTGGAACTACCACTTTCAGTTTACCGGCATCATGCAGGGACATCCTGATTTCCAGGCGGCTTATACCGGACGAAACAGTATGAGTACTGCTGCCGAACAGGATTTTTCAGTCACTACCACCCTCTTTCTCGGCCGGCGCCTCTGGAAAGGAGCCGGTTTATACTTTAATCCGGAAATAGCCGGAGGAAAAGGCATGAGCAGCACACTTGGCATTGCAGGTTTCCCTAACGGGGAATGCTTCCGTATAGGAGACCCTTCTCCTACATTATACATCGGGCGCATCTTTATCCGCCAGCATTTTTCACTTTCCAAAACCGCCGGAAGCGATACCGTGAGTACCGACCTGAATCAGCTGGGTAATGAACGTGTACCTTCCCGGCGCATCACCCTCACAGCCGGTAAATTTTCATTGGCCGACATCTTCGACAATAACGCCTGCAGCCATGATCCCCGCACCCAATTCATGAACTGGGCACTGATGAGCAATGGAGCATGGGATTATCCTGCCAATACCCGGGGTTATACGTGGGGATTCGCATTAGAGTTCGTTATTCCCGGTTATGCCATACGTTTTGCTGAAACCACCGAGCCATTGGTGGCCAATGGATCAGAATTCGACTGGAACGTCACCAAAGCCCGGGGCGAAACCCTGGAACTCGAGAAAGACTTTTCGGTAAAAGGGAAAAAAGGAGCCGTACGTCTGTTGTTGTATCAAAACCAGAGCCGGGCCGGAAGCTACCGCAAAGCCATCAATAACCTGTTGAGTGGTGTAGATACCCTTATGAATGTGAATACCCAAACCACTTATGGTGGGATTAAATACGGTGTCGGCCTCAATGCCGATCAGGCACTAACCGAAAACGCCACCGCTTTTTTGCGTGCCGGATGGAACGACGGACAATCCGCTTCCTGGGCCTTTACAGAAATTGATCAGACCTTATCCGGAGGAATCACCTTTAAAGGAAAACGCTGGAAACGCCCGAATGATATTTTTGGAATAGCCGGAATCGTGAACGGGATATCGAAAGATCATTGGGATTTTCTGAATTACGGAGGCTATGGGTTCCTGATCGGTGACGGGAAACTGCCTCATTACGGCACGGAAGAGATCCTGGAGACCTATTACAGCGCTCAGATCACCAAATCACTCTGGCTGAGTGCCGACTACCAGTATGTGCAGAACCCGGCTTATAACCGCGACCGGGGACCTATAAATGTCTGGGCCCTGCGGGCACATGTGCAGTTTTAAAACAACCGTCCGGTTCGTTTTTTCCCTTATTTTTGCCTCCTATGGCAACCAATGAAGATCATTTCAAAAATGTAATCTCCCATTCCAAAGAGTATGGGTTTATTTTTCCTTCCAGCGAAATCTATGACGGACTGAGTGCCGTATACGATTATGCACAAAACGGAGTGGAGCTAAAGAAAAACATTCGCGAGTACTGGTGGAAATCCATGGTACAGATGCATGAGAACATTGTGGGATTGGACGCCGCCATCTTTATGCACCCTACCACCTGGAAAGCTTCCGGACACGTGGATGCATTCAACGATCCGCTCATCGATAACAAAGACTCCAAAAAAAGATACCGGGCCGATGTGCTGATTGAAGAACACATGGCCAAGATCGAAGCCAAGATTGACAAAGAAGTAGAAAAAGCTTTCAAACGTTTTGGAGAATCGTTTGATGAGAAAATGTTTCGTCAGACCAATCCCCGCGTGCTGGAGCATATCCAGAAGATGGAAGAGATAGAGACCCGTTTCCGCAAGGCACTGGAAGAAAATAACCTGGGCGAAGTGCGCCAGATTATAGTGGACTATGAGATTGTTTGTCCTGTTTCAGGCAGCCGCAATTGGACGGAAGTACGTCAGTTCAACCTTATGTTTTCCACCTCTATGGGGTCTGTGTCTGAAGATGCATCGGTGATTTACCTGCGCCCGGAAACGGCACAAGGCATCTTTGTTAATTTCCTGAATGTTCAAAAAACAGGACGGATGAAAATTCCGTTCGGGATTGCACAAACAGGAAAAGCCTTCCGGAATGAGATCGTTGCACGTCAGTTTATTTTCCGCATGCGGGAATTTGAACAGATGGAGATGCAGTTTTTTGTACGTCCCGGAACAGAGATGGAATGGTACGCCTACTGGAAAGAAACACGCCTCAAATGGCACAAAGCGCTGGGCACGCCTGAAAAGAAATACCGTTTCCACGACCATATCAAACTTGCACACTACGCGAATGCCGCCTGCGACATTGAATTTGAATTCCCCTTTGGCTTCAAAGAGCTGGAAGGAATACACAGCCGCACCGATTTTGATCTGAAACAACACGAGCAATTTTCAGGTAAGAAACTTCAGTACTTCGATCCTGAACTCAATCAAAGCTATGTTCCTTTTGTAGTGGAAACCTCTATCGGACTCGACAGGATGTTCCTGGCCCTGCTTTCCTATGCCTTTACCGAAGAAAAGCTTCCTCCAACGATCAATGCAGCCACAGGCAAAGAAGAAGAAAACTCCAGGGTAGTATTGAATCTCCCGCCATTTCTGGCTCCTGTCAAGGTAGCTGTGTTTCCGCTGATGGCGAAAGACGGTTTGCCCGAAAAAGCCAAGGAGATCTTTAACATGCTGCGTTTCGACCACATGTGTGTGATGGAAGAGAAAGACAATATCGGAAAGCGCTACCGCCGCCAGGATGCGATCGGTACACCTTTCTGTATTACGGTTGATCCGCAATCGCTCGAAGACAACACCGTTACACTGCGCTACCGGGAAACGATGCAACAGGAACGTGTAGCCATTTCAAGCTTGCCGGCAATCATCGAAGAAAAGGTAAGTATGCGGAAGGTGCTGGAGAAGTTGTCCGAATAATTAAGCCGCACTCATTTGTTGTTAAACGCTGTCATCGTCCGTTGCGGACCGATGGTGCCGAAGCTTTTGATCATTTCAATGGCCTGAGTAATGCGTGGTGACAAGGCGGCTTGCTCTTCTGCAGTCCACGTTCCCAACACATAATCCACTTGCTTTCCTTTGGAGAAGGTACTGCCAATGCCAAAACGCAAACGGGCATACTCGGTATTGTTCAAGGTTTCCTGAATGCTTTTCAATCCGTTATGCCCCCCATCGCTTCCCTTGGTCTTCATCCGTAACGATCCGAATGGCAGAGCCAGGTCATCTGTCAGTATCAACGTATTTTCCAATGAAATTTTCTCTGCCTGCATCCAGTAGTTGAGTGCTTTGCCACTCAGGTTCATGAAGGTGGAAGGCTTGATGAGGATAAATATCCGACCCTTGAATTTGTATTCGGCCACAGCAGCCAGGCGGTCGGTGCGGAAGGTGAGTCCTTCTTCTTTCGCCAGCGCATCCAGTACTTTGAAACCGATGTTGTGCCGTGTTTCTGTGTATTCCTCTCCGATATTGCCGAGACCGGCTATCAAATATTTGCTCATCGTTCAAAAGTAAAAAAAATCCCCCGACCGGTGGGTCAGGGGATCTTTCCATGCAATGAAAAGGTTTATTTCTTTGCAGCAGGAGCCTTGGCAGCAGGCGCTTTCGCGTCGGCAGCAGCAGCAGGTGCTTTCGCATCGGCAGCTTTTCCGGCAGCAGCAGCTCCGGCAGCAGGAGCAGCAGCAGTGGTAGCACCGGCAGCCGGTGTTTCTTCCACCACGTTACGGGTGATACGAACACCTACTACAGTGATGTTTGAAGCTTGCAGGAAGGTCATTCCGTCATACTTCAAATCACCCACACGGATAGAATCGCCGATCTCGAGTTTGCTTACATCCAGCTTGATCACGTCAGGCATTTTTTCAATAGCACCTTTCACGCGAACGGTACGCAATTTTTTCTGCAGCTTTCCTCCCGCTTTCACTCCAGGAGCAGCACCGGTAGTTTGTACTGGTACATTCATGGTCACCGCTTTTCCTGGCATGATTTCCAGAAAGTCGGCATGGGTGATCGCATCGGAAATGGTATGGTGTTGGATATCCTGCAGGATGGCATTGTATACTTTTCCATCCACATTCAGTTTCACGGTGTGAATCTCAGGTGTGTAAACCAGGGGTTTGAAATCTTTCTCAATAACAGAGAAGGTGATTTGCTCTTTTCCGCCATACAAAATACAAGGTACTTTCGCTTCCCTGCGGATATGCATTGCATCTTTCTTTCCTTTTTTGGTTCTCAGGACACCATTCAGTTCAATTACTTTCATAGTTTGTTGTTTTGTGGAAGCCTCGCAGTACCCGTCCTGTACGACTGTCTCTTCCGGTTTTACGTTTGTTTGTTAACGGACGATTATATAATAAAGTTAGAACTGATCGATTCGTATGTCGTTACCTTGTGCAACACATCGGCAAACAACTGCGCCACCGACAACACTTTTATCTTGGAGGATTCCCATGTAAGGGGAATGGTATCCGTAACGATCAACTCTTCAATATTTGATTTCTCAATGTTTTCGTAAGCCTTTCCGGAAAGTACGGCATGCGTACATACCGCTCTCACGCTTTTGGCACCACGCTCCAACATCATGTCGGCTGCTTTTGTCAGCGTTCCTCCAGTGTCAATGAGGTCATCCACCAGGATGATGTTTCTTCCTTCCACTTCTCCAATCACCGTCATGCTGTCGATCACATTCGCACGTGTGCGCTGTTTGTAACAGATAACGATATCACTCTTCAGGTATTTCGAATACGCATTGGCCCGCTTCGTTCCTCCCATGTCGGGAGCCGCGATGGTCAGGTTTGGCAGATTCAGGTTCTGGATATAAGGCAAAAAGATAGAAGAGGCGTATAAATGATCAACCGGGACATTGAAAAAGCCCTGGATCTGATCGGCATGCAAGTCCATGGTAACTAAGCGTGTAACTCCTGCAGCCGTCAGCATATCTGCAACCAGTTTAGCACCGATTGCCACCCGGGGACGGTCCTTACGGTCTTGTCTTGCCCAGCCGAAATAAGGTAAAACAGCCACAATTTGCTTGGCCGAAGCCCGCTTGGCTGCATCTACCATTAAAAGTAACTCAAACAGGTTATCGGTAGGGGGAAAAGTAGACTGAACGATAAAGAGATCGGTACCCCTGACAGTTTCCTCAATAGAAGTTTGAAATTCCCCGTCGCTGAAACGTGTAAGTACCACATTTCCAAGGGGCTGCCCATAGGCCCGGGCTATCTTTTCAGCCAGGTAATGAGTAGCGCTTCCAGAGAGAATTTTAACCTTTGTTTCCACAAGAATCAGTTAAGGGACGCGAAGATAGCGAAAAAACCATTATTTGCCCCTGCATTTAACCTGTTTCACAGATTTTTTTGCCAGTGAGAAGGAAATAGGTATTTTCGCTGTCCGATTTCAATGCCCCGCCTTTATCCCGATCTATCGGAACTTCGGCGGGCGATGCCCAGATGGCGGAATCGGTAGACGCGCTGGTCTCAAACACCAGTATCTTCACGGATATGCCGGTTCGACCCCGGCTCTGGGTACCATGAAGTAGAAAGGCCATAAGAGTAATCTTGTGGCCTTTTACTTTATCATTCCTAGGCCTTTCACTTCATGGTCCTGAAGTGATCTCGGGCAGGCTGTGAGTGGGGGCGATCTACTTCAGGGCCATGAAGTAGAAAGGCCATAAGAGTAATCTTATGGCTTTTTTATTTCTTCCCTGCCTTTCACATCAGGATCCTGAAGTGATCTCGGGCAGGCTGTGAGCGGGGGCGATCTACTTCAGGACGCAATCACCCCTAAACACTGTCGCATTCCACACTTCTTTTTATCGTTAATAGTCAATAAATTAGTATTGCAAATTAAAACGACGATCATTCGGAAAGGATCTATTCTGCCTTTCCACAAAACAAAATAACCATGGAAAATCAGCAAAGCAATTCGAAAATCAGCCTATGGTCCGGCTGGATATTAAAAGGACTCATCTGTCTCTTTTTACTTTTTGATGGTGCGATGAAACTCATTAAACATCCCAAAGCGGTGGAAGGAACGATGCAGTTAGGCTTGCCCGAAAGTTGCCTGCAAACCTTGGGCATTTACTTAGTACTCAGCACTGTTTTGTTTCTATACAGCAGAACAGTATTGTTAGGTGGTTTATTCATCACTGCTTATTTAGGCGGAGCGGCAGCAATTACCTACCAGGTCCAAAAAGATGGGCATCCTTATATGTTTCCAGTTGTGTTTGCAATACTCCTGTGGATAGCTGAATATTTAAGAAATGATAGGATAAGGACTGTTTTGCCTTTTACCAGATAAAAATCAAAGTTAGCATTCCGTTTACACAGCAACCATCATAGCTTCACAACATGAGTTTAGTTTTACTTAAAATAAATATTTTATATAAAACTAATCTATATGAAAAAAACAAACCACCCAAACGCAAAACCCATCCCTTCACTTCCCCTCCGAAGTTTATGGCTAGGCCTTCCGCTATTAACGCTTTGTTTCAGCGCGTGTAAGAAGCACGATCTGCCACCCACACCTGGTGAACTGGATAAAATAAAAAAGGTCGTCGTAATTTATCTGGAGAACCACAGCTTTGACAACCTGTATGGCCAATTTTCAGGAGCAGATGGACTTTCCAGCGCTTCTCTCACAAGCATCACACAGCTCGATTCGGCAGGCAATCCGTATACCTTCCTTCCTGCGGTACCTGGTTCAAGTGCTTTCCCAAACAACCTTCCGAACAACTATTTTGATATCGATCAATATGTCCCCAATAATCTGCTTATCCCCGATGTATTACACCGTTATTACCAGGAACAAATGCAGATAAACGGAGGCACCATGAACAAATTCGCGCTCTATAATTCCTCCGGAGGCTTATCCCAAGGCTACTACAAAACAAGCTTATTGCCACTGGCCACCCTGGCCAAGAAATATACACTGTGTGACAATTTCTTCCACAGTGCTTTCGGAGGCTCTTTCTTAAATCACATGTGGCTGATAGCTGCAGCCAGTCCCGTATTCCCCAATGCTCCAGCCAGTATTGTAGCTAAACTGGATGCTTCCGGTCACCTGATCAGTGATGGCGATGTCACACCTGATGGATATGTAGTAAACACCAGTTATACCGTCAATAACCCACATCCGGCAAGCGCCAACCCGGCTACATTAGTTCCCAATCAAACTTTCCCCACTATAGGCGACCGCCTGAATGACAAACACATTTCCTGGGCCTGGTACTCCGGAGGTTGGGACAATGCTCTGGCAGGTAATCCCGATCCTACTTTCCAGTTCCACCACCAGCCTTTTGCTTTCTTTGCTAATTATGCTGATGGAACCACTGCCAAGAAAGACCACCTGAAAGATGAAACCGAATTTATTACAGCTGCCAAAGCTGGTACTTTGCCGAGTGTTTCTTTTGTTAAGCCTTTAGGGCTCGACAACGAACACCCCGGTTATACCGATGTGGCAACCGGTGAAAACCATACGATTGACCTGATAAACGATGTTCTTAACGGTCCCGATGGCAAAGGCGTTGTCATCATCATCACCTACGATGAAAACGGAGGTTTCTGGGATCATGTGGCTCCACCTGCCATCGATCCCAGATGGGGACCAGGGACACGTGTTCCGGCTATCGTTGTCTCCCCATTGGCCAAGAAAGGTTATGTAGACCATACCCAGTATGAGACCATTAGCATTCTTTCTTTGATCGAAAAAAGATGGGATCTCAAACCATTGAACAATCGGGATCGCTTTGCCGAATCGTTGGAACATACACTGGATCTGAATCAGGTAAATTCTGAGAAATAACACTTTCTTGTTTAAAAGAGGAGACGTCTGCAGGTGTCTCCTCTTTTTATTTTCCTTTCCCTTGCGAAAGCACATCCCCTCCAATTCAAATTTGTTAGTTAGTTCCCGTTTGGAGGAACAGGACGTAAAATGCAATCGTTTATCTTTGCTACCTAGCACGCGCTTTATACCATGTCTCTTTTCATCGCCTCATTAAATTCCGGAAGCAACGGCAACTGCTATTATGTGGGAAACCATCAGGAGGCTGTGCTGATAGATGCAGGCATTTCCTGCAGGGAACTGGAAAAAAGAATGAAGCGGTTGGAGCTGAAGATAGAAAAAGTGAAAGCGGTATTTATCTCTCACGAGCATACCGACCATATCAGTGGACTCGAAGTACTTTCTAAGAAACACCAAATCCCGGTTTACATCAGTATACCTACTTTGCAAAACAGCCGGTTAAAACTGGAGCCAGCCCTAATCAACTCTTTCTCCGGTCATGCCCCCATAGCAATTGGAAAGCTGCATGTAACTGCATTTTCAAAATCACACGATGCAGCCGATCCCTATAGTTTTGTGGTTTCTCAGAAGGAAATTAATATTGGAGTATTTACCGACATCGGCTATCCCTGCGACAGGGTAATCAGCCATTTCAAACAATGCCATGCTGCATTTCTGGAAGCCAATTACGACGAACAGATGCTGGAAGAAAGCGGCTATCCTTTTCATTTGAAAAAGCGCATACGCAGTGAACGGGGGCATCTTTCCAATGATCAGTCATACGAGCTTTTCAGATCACACCGCCCCGAGTTCATGAGTCACCTGTTCCTGTCACATCTTTCCAAAAATAACAACTCCCCCGAATGCGCCCTGAAACTTTTCCGTCAGACAAATACCCCTACCCTTATTGAAGTAGCTTCACGTGACCGGGAGAGCGCCGTGTATCAGATTTTTGAAATCGCTCCAACAAGCAGAAAAGCAACCGCTGCCCAACAGCAAATGACCCTTTTCTGATTTCGAAGATTTCCCTTATCCACTCATCCTTCGCTCCAGCCGTTCAACCGCTTCCGCCTGTTAAAATTTGTCAATTAACGTTAACAGATAATTGACATATCAATCAATTGCCTCACCTTTATTTGGCAGAAGGGCGAATGCGTGCAGGTCAGTCCATTTTTCGATTCTTATTAAACCCAAAAAGTCATGAAAAACATTTACATCTTCCTGCTCATGGTCTCTCAAAGTGTATTTGGACATTCCCGGGACAAGGCTACAGTCAGTGGTCGCCTCACCGATGAAAACAATCAGCCGTTAGAATTTGGCATTGTGCTTTTAGTAAAATCGACTGACTCGACACTTGCAAAAGGCACCCTCTCTGCTGCCGACGGAAAATATCAGCTCGATGACATTGAACCTGGAACGTATTTGCTCAATGCCTCTCTGACAGGCTATGACAAAAAATGGTTTGGGCCATTCACACTAGCGGATGGGCAAACTTTTGCTTGCCCGGAAATTACACTTTCATCCGTAAAGAATTTATCCTCTGTTGAAATTGCGGCGGTACAACCTTTATTCGTTCAAAAACCGGGCATGCTGGTGATGAACCTTGAAAACAGTGCAGTAAGAATAAGTGGCACCGCTTATGATATCGTCAGTAAAGCACCTGGAGTAAGTGTGGATCAGGATGGAAACTTTTCATTGAAGGGAAGACCGGGTGTTCAGATATATGTGGATGGAAGGTCTACCTACCTTTCCGGAGATCAGCTGCGTGATTACCTGATGAATATGCCTGCAAGTGATGTGATCAAACTGGAAATCATGACCACCCCGCCCGCCAAATACGACGCCAATGGAAGTTCCGGCATCATCAATTTGATTACCCAGAGAAGCAAACAGCAAGGATTTAACGGCCAGGTAAGCAGTGGTCTGGGTAGAGGTAATGGATGGAGGAAGGAAGCTGGAATCAGTCTTAGTTATGGAGGGCCGCGGTATTATGTGTACGGCAAATATGACTACACCGCTCCCGAAAAGTATGACACCAAGACGGTGAACCGTGTGGTAAGCAACAATGGTATAGATACACACTTTGATCAAAATGTCAATCTTCAATTTGCACCTGTTTCTCAGTTGTTCCGTGCAGGAGTTGATTTCTTTCCTACGAAACGCATTACGTTTGGTGTACGGTGCGATGGTTCTTATGTGCAAACCAACACACTGGTACAGTCGCAGACCCATGTTACTCCAACGGACACCACTCCGTCGAGCGTGCTTCGTCAGACGAACCAGACCAACGGACAGTTTAAGAAAGGAAGCATAGGACTTTATTATTCCCAGAAACTCGATACATTAGGCAACGAACTGAGTGGCAGTGTAAATTATATCAGCTATTTCAACCGCTCACTGGAATCATACGACCTGAATTTCTACGACCCCAGCGGAACCGTCGACGCACCTCCAAGCTTTCAGCGCAGTCATCCCAATTCAACCATCGGCATCTATGCCGGCCAGCTTGACTTCACACACCCTTTCCATAAGAAGTACAAACTTGATGCGGGAATAAAAAGCAGTTACGTGAAAACATCAAACGACCTGTTGTTCGAGCTTCAAAACAATCAAACCGGCATTTGGACAAACGACACTACCCGTACCAACTCATTTGTTTATACCGAACAGATTCAGGCTGCCTATATCACAGGCAACGGTGATTTTGGCAAATGGCAAGTGCAGGCTGGCCTGAGAGGGGAATATTCTACTTCAGAAGGTCTTTCCACCACACTTCACAAAGACCAGGTAAACCGGTATGCCCAGTTATTCCCTTCACTATTCATCACACAGAAACTCAGTGATGACCAAAGCCTTCAATATTCGATGGCACGCCGCATCAACCGCCCTGCCTATGACCAGCTTAATCCATTTTATTTTTACGTAGATAAATACTTATATCGCATAGGCAATCCCTTTCTCCAACCCGAAATTGCAAATACGGCAGAGGTCACTTACAACTATAAGGGAATGCTCTTCGTGGGTACGGGAATAAGCCGGACAACCAATGGCATTACTCACGTTACTCATCTGGTAGATTCTACAGGAGTGATGAGTCAGACGGTGGTTAACATGAATACTGTAGATAACGGTTATTTAAGCCTCACCTACTCGCACCCATTCACCAAATGGTGGGTCACAGAAAACAATGCAACCGTAAGCTACAATCATTTTCAGTCAACACTCTCCGGTGTTGCGATAGATAAAAGCAATGTGGTGTATAATCTTTCCAGTACAGAAACTTTTCTGTTACCGGCAGGCTGGAAGCTGGAACTTTCTGCCTGGTACCAAAGCCCTACTATTTATTCCATCTTTCTGATTAAAGCGGTAGGTGATGTCAGTCTGGGCATTTCGAAAACTTTCCTGGACAATAAACTCCGCTGCACCCTAAACGTAAGCGACTTATTGTATTCCCAATCCCAACGAGTAGTGGTAGACTTTGCTGACCAGCATCTCACCTCTGCTTATCACTTTGATTCACGCTTTGCTTTTGTGAGGGTCCGCTATACATTCGGAAAATCTGAAGCGGGTAAGAAATCGCAATTCAAAAACGCTGCCGATGACCTCCAAAACCGGGTAGGATGATTGGTCAATACAAGTATGAAAAACCAGGCTGACTCACTGCATTACCTTCCCAGGGGTTCGAGGGTGGTTACGACCCAGTCGGTATCAGCGGAATTGATTTTTGCAGAACAGTACGAACAAGTGGTATCGGTGGTGTCGGAATAAGGCGCACCGCAACTGGCACACTCGAAGCTCCATAGCTTATTTTTTGCAACGGCACCTACCTTCTTGCTTAGTATCAGGGTTACATCCGATTTTTCCGCTTCTTCATCCAGTTTCACCAGGCCGGACTTACTTTCAGCAAGTCTCATGGCGGAGTAAGAAATATCAAAAGTCAACTGGTGTCTTCCTTCTGTCTGCGCGTAAGCTGACAGGTCAACCTTGTTCAGGAAAAGGCGGTTAAAGACAATACCTGTCTGCTGTTTGGCTTGCTCCTCAATTCGGGCCATCAGCTCATCCGACATGAAGCGTCTCAGGTATTTAACATCCTTCGTGGCCACTGATGCAAAATATTGCATGATTGCATTCGAAGCCTTGTCTTCCATCAACTGTATACTGAAATTCTCCTGAGTGTTATCATACAGGGGTTGTACATGTAAGGCAAGTATTCCGGCGGTGACCGATTTAGGCGCAAAATCTTCTTCCTGGGTAATTTCACACAAGACCCAATCATAATCTCCCAGGTAAGTTATGGAACCACAGGAAGGACACTTGCTTACTTCTCCTCCATCTTTGTTAAGCTCATGTCCGCATCCAGGACAGGAATTGGTGAGATAGAGATCTTTCTCAGGGACACCCGCTTTGCGGATGAATGTCCAGTATTCAGTGGCAGTGTCACCCGAAAAGCGCTCATCAAATTCGGGATGATTCTTGGATCGGAATTCATCATCCATCGTAAATTGAATGGCCACCGTTACTGCAAAGTATTTTCCTTGTGCTTCCGCTTCCACCAGGTTCATTCCATTGATTCGGATCCGGCTCAGTTTATTGTCCTGTTCCAGCAGGCGCATCATAATAAACTGGGCATTGAACCGCTGATATACACCATCGGTGATCCAGCGCCTTACCTGCGATAGGTTTTTATTCATCCAGGCATCCTGAATAGCGGGAAAGGCTACACGTACCTTATTCATAAACAATTCTTCGTTGAACTCAGGACCGAGGACTGTCAAGTCAACCGGAGGAAAATCAGAAGTTCCTTCACCCAATGCCGACTGAACCTTCTTCCGCATCACGGAGAACAGGATTACAAAAATGACCACTACTACAAACAGGATAATCAGAATACCGACAATACCCATACTGCCTCCACCTCCACCTGTGCCGGAAAATCCTGAACTGTGAAAAGAACCGCTACTGTGTCCTCCACTGCTGCTGTGGTGTCCACCTCCGCCTCCTGCTCTGCTATAGCCATCCAAAACAAAAAGAATAATGCCGGATAATAACAACAACAAATGGCGGACGAGGGTTTTCATAGTTTAGATTGGATTGAGGTGCTGTAAATATAGAACTTATTGCGAGGTTTTATTGCTTCTTTTCCTTTCCTAACGGGTTTCCCAGTATCTTTCGAGAAATTTATGGCAAACCATTCCGGACTCTTCAGTATCCCTCCTGAAAAGAACGGACACCCTTTCGATAACCTGTTGATTTATGAAGATTTCTGAAGAATACCGAAAATTAGAGCCTCTGGCATTTCTATTTTTCGCCTTGTTAGGTGCTGTACCAGTTCTAATTGTCCCTTTTTTCCCAACCCTGGATGGGCCGGCACATCAATACAATGCTAAACTGGTTGGCTATCTGCTTACAGGACACGAGTCGCAAATAAATTCCTACTTCATGTTTTCCCGGGAGCTTTTGCCGAATTGGTTCGGACATGTGCTGTTGTTCTTTTTCAATCTTTTTTTACCATCTGTTTATGCGGTAAAAGCAGTGTTGCTTTGTTACGTCATCGGCCTGCCATTGGCTTTTCGTTATATGGCCACCAGTATACAACGGGATAATGTATTGCTCACCTACCTCATTTTTCCATTTGTATACACGTTGTTTTTTTTGTTGGGCTTTTACAATTTCAATATGGCGTTGGTATTGTTGTTTCTCGCTTCCGGTTATTGGATTCGGTCGGGAGAAAAGCCAGGTGGATTCAGATATGCAGGCATGTTTCTCTTGATTGTCTGCACCTATTTTTCGCATTTATTTGTTTTTGTGGTGCTGATGATGGCACTCGGTTTATATGAAGCCGGTGGACTTATACGTAATTTTCGTGATCGGTTTCGCAAATCCCTGCTGCTTGCAATTATCAGCCTCCCATGCGTTTTATTATGTCTGATTTACCTGCGTGGTCATGAATTGCCGCATAAAACGTATCTCCCCTGGAAAGAGCTCACCAACTATATCCGCAATTTTTCTCCTTTGATTACCTTGGATGCGAACCAGCTCATATTCTATACCCGTAGCTTGGTATGGCTTTTATTGTTGGTAGCACTGACGGCATACACCCTTAGACTGGTTTACTTCCTGCGACAGCCCAAAGAATCACGCAGTTCCTTGCTGAACAGTTTCAAAGGAGGGGATGGCTGGCTGCTGTTAAGCATCGTGCTGCTTGTCCTCTATTATTTTCTTCCCGATTCCGATGGGATAGCGGGCTACGTATCTCTCCGGTTATGTCTACTCGTTTTTCTTGCTTTACTTGCCTGGATTTCCCAGCAAAACTTACCCGGGTGGGTGGTCGTACCCGCATTGCTGGTTACGTTCGCTGTTTTCCAAAAACAAATCACCTACCATATCCAGGCCGCACAAAAATTTAGCCCTATTGCGGAAGAGGTGAAAGAGGCATCTCGTTTTCTGGAGCCCAACAAGGTTGTTCTGCCACTGGACTATTCCGGAAACTGGATTCTCGGACATTTATCGAATTATTTGGGACATGAAAAACCGGTGGTACTCTTGGAAGATTACGAAGCTTCCTTGCCTTTCTTTCCGGTTCACTTTGTTCGCCCCATCTCTTCCGGTCAGCCTCCGGAAAGTCCTGTTAACCAATGTAATTCTTATCCCTGGGATGAATGTCAGGGAGGAATGAACACAATCGATTACATATTCATCTATGGCAACGCAGAGGATCGCAAGGACAGCTGTAACAAACAAGCCGACATTTGGATAAAAGACCATTTCACCCAGATTTATAGCAGCAATTGGACTCACCTTTACCGTAAAAAATGAGGACTGCTCTGCTTCGAAACAACCCTTATTCTCAGATTGCTGATCTCTTTTGTTTCGTATAGTTAACTTTCTAAAACTAAAAACATGTCAAACAAAACGGCATCCAATTCTTACCTTACTTTCAATGGCAATTGCCGGGAAGCAATGACCTTTTATAAATCCTGTCTCGGAGGAGACCTTCATATTATGAATTTTGAAGGAACTCCAATGGATGTACCTGCTCAGGCAAAAAACCTGGTTTTGCACGCCAACCTGATCAATGAAGGAATACATCTGATGGCTTCCGATGCAATGCCTGACAAACCGGTTATCATTGGAAACAATATTTCCTTGTCCCTTAATTGCGAATCCAAAGAACAGGCCAATACCTTTTATGCCAAGCTCTCCTCCGGAGGCAAACAAACAATGCCCATGCAACATACCTTTTGGGGCGCCTGGTTTGGCATGTTGACCGATCAGTTCGGCGTCAACTGGATGTTTAATTTCGACGAGCCTAAAGCCTAGATTCCGCTTTCCGTTTTTATTAACTCCTTTTTTCTGACCGAAGGACATGGTTATACCATAACCCTTCCGGGTAATATTTGCATTCATTTCCCGCACCCAAATTCAATCGACTGATTCTCAATTGCATTCTTTCTTCATGCGTTTTTTAATGAACACTTAAAAAATAAATAAAATACGTGTTTATACGGATGCGCTGTTTTTTGAAGTGTTCTACATTAGCACACTATTAATTAGCATCCCTTTACTAAAAACCCATAAAGAAAATGTACTACATAGAATTATCTTATCAATCAAAGTGGGCCAGGTGATATAAACCCTCCTGTCCCTATAAAAGACGAACGCCTTTCACCTGGGGTGTAAAACTAAAAACGCGAGACCAATGCAATGGTCCTCCCGAAACCGCCCATGGCAGATATAACTGTCATGGGCTTTTCATTCTTAATCAACCGGTTACTCACCGGAATGGTCTTATTCAACACCAAGGGCCCCTCCTTTTAAGAAGCCGCGATCCGGACACATTGAGCATCCGGGCCCATTTCAGGCAATTCTAATGTCTGATTTCAAAAAATAGATTAGCTTTGTCTTAATATCGCTCTCCAACACCTAACGCCATTTTGTATGAAAAAAATCTACCTGCCAACCCTATGGGTTCTATTCATCCTATTTAGCTGTTCCACTGCTTTTGCTCAGGTATCGGTTACGGCGACAAACACGAATTGTTCCTGCAATGGTTCGGCCAACGGCACAGCAACAGCAGTTGGTACCGGAGGGGTCCCTCCCTATACTTATAGCTGGAACCCGGCTCCCGGCGGAGGGCAGTTTAGCGCCAATGCTACCGGAATGGCAGCCGGAACATATACTGTTACTTACATGGACGGAACCTCGGCCACGAATACCGCCTTGGTCACCATCACCCAACCGGCGCTGCTGGATGCAACTACTTCCTTTACCCCTGTTAGCTGTTACGGCGGAAATGACGGAACAGGCACTGCGATGCCAACGGGCGGCACCACTCCATATACTTATTCCTGGCATCCTGCCGGAGGTTCCAACCCCACAGCCACAGGTTTTTCAGCATTTTCTTATACCTGTTTCATCACCGATGCTAACGGATGTTCTAAAATGGCCAATGTATCAATCACTCAACCCGGACCGCTTTCTCCGGGTACATCCACTCAGGCGAACGTTACTTGTGCCGGTGGGACGAATGGCGCTGTTCTTGCAAGTCCCGGTGGAGGAACTGCACCCTATACCTACTCCTGGACAAACGGAGCAATAACTGCACTCGTTAGCGGTCTTCCTGCCGGTCTTTACACCTGCCAGGTAACCGATTCCCGGGGCTGTATTACCTCCAACAGCGCAACGGTGACTGAACCGGCCGTATTGAGCAACTCACTTTCTGCCAATCCTTCCGGATGCGGAACCAATTCGGGATATGCCAATGCAAGCGTTACTGGTGGTGTTACTCCTTATACATATAGCTGGTCACCCGGCACGTCCTCTTCCCCAAGCTACACCGCTTTGGGAGCAGGTTATTATACTTGTACGGTGACTGACGCCAACGGGTGTTTATCAACCAATAATATCATCGTTCCTAACTCCGGTGCACCAACAGTGAGTGTTACGGAGACAGATGTAGCATGTTATGGCGCTACCACCGGCACGGCAACTGCTAACCCAACCGGTGGAGCAGGAACGTATGTTTATAGCTGGAGCGCTTCCGGAGGAACGACTCAAACCGTCAACGGGCTTGCTGCCGGAACTTATACGGTGCAGGTAAATGATGCCGCCGGATGTATCACATTCGGTTCAGTAACCGTTTCTCAGCCCATGTCAGGGGTATCTTCTACTAGCAACTCCAAAACAGATATTACTTGCAATGGATTAACCGATGGTACGGCTACGATCATGGCTGTTGGTGGGGTAGGTGGATATACTTATACCTGGTCACCTACTGGAGGAAACGGGGTTACCGCATCCAATTTGGCTGCAGGAACTTATACCTGTATGATTAACGACGGAAACAACTGTTCAGCCAGCTTCCTGTTTGTAATTAACCAGCCCTTTGCGATTAACGCCACTGCCACCTACACCTCTCCTACCTGTGCAGGTGGAGGAGATGGAACGGCCTCCATGTCCGCGACGGGAGGAAATGGCACGTTCACTTATGCCTGGAACACAGGTGGCACTGCTCCTACGATCACAAATCTTACAGCAGCTATCTATACCTGCACAATAACCGATGGTAATAATTGCTCATTCACCGATACAGTTACGGTGCCTGATCCTGCCGGCATGACTCTTAATGTGAGTCATACCAATGTGAATTGTTATGGCGGAGCAGACGGCACTGCAACCGCTACCGTTACCGGAGGTACCGGAACAATCAGCTACAATTGGTCTCCTAACGGAGAAATTACTTCTTCTATTTCTTCGCTTTCACTAGGCTCCTATCAATGTGTCGTGACCGACGGAAATGGTTGCCAGGTTAGTCAGAATATTGGTGTTACGGCACCTGAACAGGCGCTTAGCCTAAGTCTTGCAGTAACCGATGTCAGCTGCGCGGGATATGTTAACGGATCGGCTCTGGCCACCGTCTCAGGCGGCACAGCGGGATATACTTATTCCTGGAATCCGGGAGGTTCTATTGCTGCGATAGCCTCCGGCCTTGGAGCGGGAACGTATACCTGTTATATAACCGATGCGAACAATTGTCAGGCCTCCAGTCCGTTTACCATCAATGTTCCTGCAGCTATCGTTGTTTCTATGACTTCCACACCGGTCACCTGCAACGGTTTATGTAATGGTGGAATCGTTGTATCAGCAAGCGGAGGAACAGGAGCATACAGTTATGCCTGGTCCCAATCCTTAGGGAATACTGCTTTCCCAAGCAAACTGTGCGGAGGCTCTTACACGGTTCAGGTAACTGACCAGTCGGGATGCTATGATACCGCTTCGGTTATCGTACACGAACCCGCAGTATTAACAGATAGCATAGCCGTAACCAACGTTACCTGTTACAATGCCTGCAACGGAACAGCTTCTATCACGATCACGGGTGGTACCGCCGCCTACACCTATTCCTGGATGGACGGTTCAACTACACAAACGTTGAACAGCCTTTGTCCTGGGTCATACTATTCCTCCGTCACAGATGCGAACGGATGTACCGCATCGTCTTATACATATACCATTACACAACCTCAGCAACTTAACCTGGCATTAGCCGGAGAAGATGCCAGCTGCGGAAATGCCTGTGATGGCAAAATGCTGACAGGCGCATCCGGCGGAACACCCGCCTACACCTACTCCTGGTCGTCCGGTCAGACAAGTGACTCCATCGTTGGCTTATGCCCCGGAGCTTATACCTGCACACTTACCGATGCAAACGGATGCATTTCCGTTACACATGCCACAATCAACACCGGCACGTCTCCTGTGATTAAAGGTACCGTTACTGCTCCCGTTTCCGGTGCGATCAGCTCCGGCTGGGTATATTTGGTGCATTACGACACGGTGCTTCACCGATTTCAGATTATTGACAGCAGCACGATCGTCAGTGGAAAATATATCCTGAACAATTCCATCGGTGCCAAATATCTGGTCTATGCCATTCCCGATCACAACACCTATCCGCATACAATCAAAACATATGCGGCAAACACCGACCAATGGACGAGTGCACAGGTGGTTTCAGCCCCTTGCGGAACTACCGATACGGTAAACATTACTGTTATCGAAATTGTTCCGACTACCGGTTCTGCTTCCATGTCAGGCACTGTATTGCAAGGCCCTGGATACGTTGCCCGGTATATTGGCACTTCACCAGTCATTCAAACTCCAGGCGAACCGGTGCCAGGACTGGACGTGAACCTGGAACAGCACCCCGGAGGGATTATTGCACACCAGACTACCGACAACAACGGATTTTATCACTTTACAAGTGTCCCGCTCGGAACCTTCGAAGTATTTGTCGATGTGCCAGGTCTCGGAATGGTTTCTCAGTATTCCCGTACAGTTGCTACCGGCACAGAAATGTTCCCTAACTTGAATTACAAAATCGATTCTGCCCATATCACTCCTGACTCTGTGCTTATTACCGGAATCATCGCTCCTGCGCCTTCAGCGGCATTTAACAGCCTTTCCGTATCACCCAACCCATTTCAGGAACAGCTGAATCTGCGCTACACGTTGAATGGGGAAGAAGATGTGATTCTGGAGATATACAATGCGCTTGGACAGCGTCTGGCAATGTTGCCTCGTATGCACCAGAGTGCCGGAACTTACCTATACCAGCTCCATGCCGCCGACTATGGACTTCCCCCAGGTGTGTATACCTTGCGGATGACATTGGGTGAGCAAACATTCAACCAGCGTATTGTAAGGATGCACTAGATTTTATCTTCAAAACAAACAACCCTGAAGTGAGCGGCTTGTTTAAGCCGCTCACTTCAGGGTTGTTTGTTTTCCGGCATTTTCATGGTAAGAGGACCCGTGTCCGCCAGTTAAAATCAGTTATCTTTGCCATTCAGTGAATGTTGCCTCCTTCCCGGGTATTGTTTCCAGGAAAGGCATTCAACCAGCCTGCACGTATGACTAAACCAAGTTTTGACGAAATCTATATGGAGCTGGCCCAAAATCTGGCCAGACGTTCCCATTGTGTGAAGGCACAGGTGGGAGCTGTACTTACAAAAGACACGCGTATCATCTCCCTTGGTTACAACGGTCCTCCTGCCGGAACGCACAATTGTGATGTGGAGTGGCCGGAAACAGGTTGTCCGAGAGACAGCAAGGGTAGTTGCTCCCTGGCTCTGCATGCCGAACAAAATGCGATTCTGTATGCCGCAAAAAACAGCGGAACAATTGAAGGGTCGACCTTATATGTCACGCTTTCGCCCTGTATCGCCTGTGCACGGGTGATTTATACGACAGGTATCCGTCATGTCTATTATCTTCATTCCTATGCAGAATTTAAAGGATTGGTCGCCGACGAAGGGGTGGAATTCCTGCAAAAATTCGGTGTAAAGGTTACCCGTTTTGTCCCAACTAAAGCCGCCCTTTGAAACGTAACAATTCCTATATCTACCTCCCGCTTGCTTTTGCCCTGCTTTTTATTTCAGGCATATGGGTAGGAAAATTCGTGTCCCGGAATAACATCCATCATGGTTCAGCTGCATCACGCGCGGACAAGATCAGCAGCATCATTGACTTTGTACAAGACCAATACGTAGACACAATCAATCGAGAAAAACTGATTGACAAGACGATTGCCGACATGTTGCAAAGCCTGGATCCCCATTCGGCTTATATGACAGCCGATGAGCGCAAACGAATGAACGAACCGCTCGAAGGCAACTTTGAAGGTATAGGCGTAGAGTTTAATATCATGAGCGACACCATCCGGATCATGAATGTCATTGCAGGAGGCCCCTCCGAAAACGCAGGACTGCATACCGGCGACCGTATCGTGAAAGTGGATGATAAACCTTTCACTGGGAAAACAATCACAGGCAGTGTGGTAATGAAAACACTTCGCGGAAAAGGGGGGACACGCGTAAAGCTGAGTCTCAAGCGCCCTGGAACAGCCTCACTGGTAGACATAGGGATTACCCGTGGGACAGTTCCCATATACAGTATAGACGCAGCTTACCTTCTCAACAAGAACGTTGGGTATATCAAGCTGAGCCGTTTTGCCGCCACCTCTTATGATGAATACCTTCAGGCATTCAAAAAACTGAAGGAGAAAGGCATGCAAAAACTGATCCTGGACCTCCGTGGCAATGGAGGAGGATACCTCAACATTGCTGTTGCCCTTGCTGACGAATTTCTATCCAAAGGAAAACTGATTGTGTATACCAAAGGCCGTTCAGTGAAGCATGGGGGAGAAAAATTTACTGCGACTGCCGGAGGGGAATTTGAAGACAATACCCTGGCCGTATTAATTGATGAGAATTCGGCTTCTGCCAGTGAAATTATTGCAGGAGCGATCCAGGATAATGACCGGGGCCTCTTAATAGGGCGCCGTTCCTTTGGAAAAGGCCTTGTACAAAAGGAACTGGAACTACCTGACGGCTCGGCTTTCCGCCTGACAATTGCCAGGTATTATACACCCAGCGGACGCTGTATACAACGGCCTTATGACAAAGGTGCTGAAGAATATTATCAGGAAGAATCGGACAGGTTCAAAAACGGAGAACTCGAAAGCATTGACAGCATCAAGTTTTCTCAGAGTCAGAAATACAGGACGCCAAAAGGCAAGGTGGTTTACGGAGGAGGGGGAATCATGCCGGATATTTTTGTCCCACTGGATACCGCCGAACGTAATCACCAGGTGAATGAGCTGATCTTTCACGGGATCGTCAAGGATTTTGCACTGGAATATACGGATACCAGAACAGAAGTGCTTCGCAAGGCTGGTTTTGAGGCATTCCGAAAATCTTTCCTGCCTGAGACTTTGCTCCCGCAATTACTCGCTTACGCAGAAAAAAAGAAACATCCGGCAACTAAAAAGCTAAGTGAAGGGTCTCAGGCATTCTTACTAAACTACCTCAAAGCAACCATTGCCCGGGTTGTCTGGAATGAAGAAAGCTTTTATGTAATCCTCAACACAGACGATAAAACACTTGCCAGAGCCCTTCTGGAAGTTGAGAAATGATCCTTTAAGAAAACAGATGACCCTGAAACGATTGAATAGTCAATCGTTCCAGGGTCATAAAAAAAGGTAACAGGGAAGAAAATTACTGTTTCTTCGTAGTATCTGCGGGTGCACCGGCTTCCTTCTTGGTCGTGTCTTTGGAAGGAGCGTACATCTGTTTAGTCAGTGCATCGGCAATTGAGTCAGAGTCTTTTTTCAGTTTTTCATCACGGGCTTTCTGTTCTTTTTCAGAAGGACCACAGGCTACAACGCTCATCATCGAAGCGAAAACTAAGATTCCGAATATTTTTTTCATTTGAAGAGGTAATTTTGACGGGTTAAATTTTTTATTTGCTTGAGGCAAAGGTAGTTAAATTTATCATCTGCCAAAATCGCCCGTTTCTTTCTTATGGGACTTACACGGCCCAAGCACTACCCGATCTTTCTTATCGGAATACGATTTTATAACCGAAGTATCTTTTATCTTTGATGTTGTACTAATTATAAACCAAAAACACGTTATCATGGCTTTCGAACTACCTAAACTTCCTTATGATTACAAGGCATTGGAACCGCATATTGATGCCCGGACCATGGAAATCCACCATAGCAAGCACCATCAGGCTTATGTGACAAACCTGAATAATGCAATCGCCGGTACTGACATGGAAAAAATGAGCATAGAAGACCTCTGCAAATCCATTTCTAAACACCCGATGCCCGTGCGTAACAATGGTGGCGGACATTACAACCACAGTCTCTTTTGGACAGTGATGAAACCAAATGGCGGAGGTGCGCCTTCAGGTGATTTGGCTACCGCCATCAATACCGCTTTCGGATCATTCGATGCATTCAAAATTTTGTTTGCTACCGCCGGGACTACCCGCTTCGGCTCCGGATGGGCTTGGTTAAGTGTTGCCGGAGGCAAACTAAGCGTCTCTTCTACTCCTAACCAGGATAACCCCCTGATGGATGTGGCAGAAACCAAAGGCACTCCTTTGCTGGGTATGGATGTGTGGGAGCATGCTTATTACCTCCATTATCAAAACCGCCGCCCCGATTACATTACCGCCTTCTGGAATGTGGTTAACTGGGACGAAGTAAGCAACAGGCTGAAACAAGCCAAATAATTCAGACCGATACCGAATATATGCAGAAAAGTCAGGGCTCATCCTTTTCATTTATTGGAACAGCCTTGGCTTTTCTGCTTTTTCTAACGGTGTCAGCAGTTGCACAGCAAAACCCGAATTCGATTGTTTTTACGGCAGGTGGAGCATTGAGTTTTGTGCAAACGGGTGAACCTTTCACAAGTAATAATGTATATCTCTCCACCGGGACTTTCTCCCGATCCAGCTACCCTGCCATCGCCCTGAATGCTGATTTTCGTACGAGCGACCGCATCAGCCTGGGTGCCTGCCTAAGCATGCAAACATTGGGTTTTGATTTCAAGAACGTTCCTTACCCCAATTACCAATACAACAGCGGGACTTCTCCAGCTCAGTCCTGGGATGATACCTATCACCGGTATAATGCATCGGCGCGGTTACTTTATTATTTTTTGAGGGAACCGAATATAGAAATGTATCTTGGTGCAAGAGCTGGATATACCTGGTGGGACCGCAGTTCTACCAATTCTGATCCGGGGTATACCTATGGGATTTATGACGAGTACGGGAAAATATTTCCGATGCCTGTCTCCATTCAAGCGGTGTTCGGAATGCGTTATTTCTTTTCTGACAATTTCGGTCTAACAACAGAAGCCGGCATTGGAGCGCCCTATGCACTTATGCTTGGAGTCAGCATACGTTTCAGTAATTAATTTTTACGCACAACCCTCCGTTTCTTGAAACTGATTTTCCTGCATATCGTTTTGTGTATTATTCTGCTGGTCGCCGGGAGTTCGTATGTTCAGGCAGGAAATGCAGTCGTACAAACAACACTTACCGACCCCTTACCGTTAAAGAATCCGTTTCTTTTTCGGATGAAAGACAACCGCAGACTGATAGCTGCATGCCTGGCATTTCCTTTACCTACAGGTTTTCTGGGAGCTCACCGTATTTTTCTGGGTACAGGACCCTATATTCCGGTGGTCTATATAGCCACTTTAGGCGGTTGCCTGGGAGCATTCCCGCTCGCGGATTTTCTGGCAATCGTGTTTACGAAAGACCTGAACCGCTATATAAACAATCCGAAAATATTTATGTGGTTAAAATAAGCGGTTAATGCTTATTCCACTGTCACCGATTTAGCCAGATTTCTTGGCTGATCCACGTTACACCCCCTCATTACTGCAATATGGTAAGAAAGCAGTTGAAGTGGAATAACCGAAAGCAGTGGTGCCAAAATTTCATCTGTGGCCGGGATTTCAATGATGTGGTGAGCCAGGTCCTTGACAATTTCATCGCCTTGTGTTACAATGGCAATTAATCGGCCTTTGCGGGCTTTCACTTCTTGAATATTACTGACCACCTTTTCATAATTCGCACCTTTCGTCGCAATGACAAATACAGGCATCTCCTCATCGATTAAGGCAATCGGTCCATGCTTCATTTCGGCAGCCGGATACCCTTCGGCATGGATGTAGGAAATTTCCTTTAGCTTCAAAGCCCCTTCCAAAGCTACCGGGAACGTATACCCACGGCCCAGGTAGAGCGCATTCGTTGCATCTTTATAAATATCGGCGATGTACTTAATCTGGTCATTTTTCTGAAGTACCTCCTCTATTTTTTGAGGAATCGCATCCAGTTCATTCAGTATCTGGTGAAAGCGGGAAACGGGAATTGTTCCCTTACGGAAACCGATACGCAATGCCATTAAAGTAAGTACGGTTACCTGTGCGGTAAATGCTTTTGTTGAAGCTACCCCAATCTCAGGTCCGGCGTGGGTATAAGAACCTGCGTGTGTAGTCCTTGGAATAGAAGAGCCCACCACGTTACAGATACCTATAATGGTTGCACCCTTCGATTTAGCTAACTCTATTGCCGCAAGTGTATCGGCAGTTTCGCCCGATTGGGAAATTGCAATCACCACATCGTCTTCATACAATACCGGATTACGGTAGCGAAATTCCGATGCATATTCTACTTCAACAGGTATACGTGTAAGATCTTCAAATAAATATTCGCCCACCAGACCTGCATGCCAGGATGTTCCACATGCCAGGAAAATGATACGTTTTGCATTCAGAAATTTTTGTTCATACTCCGCAATGCCTCCAAGCTGCACCATTCCTTTTGAGATATTCAAACGGCCTCTCATGCAATCTCTCACGGAACGGGGTTGCTCGTAAATTTCCTTGAGCATAAAATGTTCAAATCCGCCCTTTTCAATGGTTTCAAGATTGATTTCCAGCTGTGATACGCTGGGTGTCTTAGATTTGTTTTTAATCGTCTTGATTTTCAACTCACCATTACGGGGAATAATAGCAATCTCTTCATCTTCCAGGTAAACTACATCTTTCGTGTATTCCACAATAGGTGTTGCATCGGAGGCGATATAAAACTCACCCTTCCCGATTCCAATAACCAAGGGACTTCCTTTTTTGGCGGCAATGAGTTCGTTTTCATTTTCTTTGGAAAGGATGAGGATAGCATATGCACCCACCACCTCGTTCAAAGCCAATCTTACCGCTTCAAACAGTGGCAGGTTGTCTTTTACCTGTATCTCTTCAATGAGGTGAATAAGTACTTCTGTATCGGTATCGCTTTCAAAATGATGTCCGCGTTTTTTCAATTCCTGCTTAATTGCCGAATAGTTTTCAATGATTCCGTTGTGAATCATCACCAGCTTTTTGGACTCGGAATAATGCGGGTGGGCATTGATATCATTCGGCTCACCATGGGTCGCCCAACGTGTATGCGCAATACCGATATTGCCGTGCTTGTCTTTTCCTTCTGTAAATTTTTCCAGATCGGCAACCTTTCCTTTGCACTTGTATACGTTCATTGCTCCGTTGAGGAGGGCAATTCCGGCACTGTCATATCCCCGGTATTCAAGCCGGTGCAATCCTTTGATAAGAATTGGATATGCTTCCTTAGTACCTATGTAACCTACAATTCCACACATGGTTTAGGGATGAGTTAATGGAGTTTGGTATAAAAAAGTCGCAAATTCATTTTGTACCCCGATGTATTCGTTGCTCCGCCGAGAACCACCCGGTTGGCATACGAGGCCGAACTCACTGCAAGCAAATACAATCCCGTATTTTTCTGTTTACCGGTAAGTATCTGCTGTATGTAACGATCTATATGAAACACATACACATTGTTTACCGGATCCAGATATCCTCCGTAATAGTCGGCGCCTTCATTGTAATCAACGGGTAATACTTCATGTCCGAGGGAATCGATTGCCAACAATACCATCTGCTGAACAGGTTGGTAATAGGGGTTACTTCCAGGAGGAGGAGGAATCGCTTTTACTGTGAGCTCTGCCCTGTTAACTGAAATCATTCCTTTCTTGGCCCAGTTTTGAATGTACGGTAGTTCAATCTTTGTTTTAAGTCCTGACAAAGAAGAAACAAACACCTCCGATTGGGAAGCGTGAGGACCTGTTTTTACAGCAGCCGCTGTCAACGCATGCTGAATAAGCGGGTCAGCCACACGGAAATCATGTTCAAAGTGCGCATACCTGGCCGCATTCAGGTCAACTCCAAAGTCAAAGCTAAGCGAGTCACCTTGTGCGGGTGGAAGGTTTCCGTTTTTGTAATACAATGTCAGGTGGGTCAGCGTATCAATAAGAGGCAGATACATCATACATCCGGCTCCAGGGTGTTGAAGCACCGTTTCATCGTGAATGTACAATCCTTTAAAGAGTTGGATAAACGAGGAGTTGCTCGCCAGGGATGGTTTTCCGGACTGACTGAGAATAAGCTGTCCCAGGCTCTTATCCAGCGGAATACGAAACTGGGTGCCCTGAGGCTTTTTAAAAATACTGATTGCCGTGTTAGGTGCAGGTTGAATGACTTTGGACCCAATGGGAGTAGGGTAATAAGAGAAAACAGTATCGGAGTTATAAGGAATATTCAGGGCCATCGTAGAGGACATCTGATACACCCGTATGGTATGGGCCTGAGAAGTATCACCATAATAGGTTGTTCCATACCCCAAGCTAAGCACAATCGAATCACAGGAAAGCAGGAGTTCATTTCCTCCTGAAGCAAAATCGAGGTTTACGTCGTTCGTTGGGTAGGTAAACTGTGTAAAGATGGAAGCATTGCATTTACCAAAAATAGGATCCCAGTAACTGCCAAATACGTATTGAGAAAGGGCCTGTGACGTGGGCAGGGAATCCTCTTTGAGTGTCCAGGAAACCAAGGTCGTGGTATCACTCGCTTTCACATTAAGTAAATCGGTACTCGGCTGCACTCCAATACCGGCATTGGTATCTTTTTTACAGGATGCCAGGAGGATCAAAGCGACAGCGGTTATACTTAAAAAAAATTTAGCGGATACCGATACCCGCATAGCAAGGAAGCTAACTATTCTTTTTCTCATAAATATCAACAATATCAACCAGCGGGCTATTTTAGTTTCCCTTTCTGCAGCACAAAGCCAGGCAAAATAACGAAAAAATACACTTAATCGTATGAGGATTCCATGAGAAAACCTTCAAACAGTGCAAAAAAGTAGAAAGACCCGTTTTTTCGCAATTTACTGCCTGAGTTTGCGAAAAAACGGGTCTTTAATCTAAATTTTTAGTCAGCCAGCATGGGCTCCAACTCCAATACTTCCTCGTAAAATCCGTTGTATGCATCCATGTAATCCTCTTTATCGTGGAAAGCAAGCACGGGTTTATCCAATTTTTTGAGGTGTTTGGCAACGTCGGCATTGATCTTCGGACTTCCGATAATCACCGCATCTGAAAACTGTATAGCGTGTTTGGTGAGGTTAGCAAAAGTGGGGACTTTCAGATGGTCCAGATCACCTTTTTCAATTCCATCAAACATCATTTTCTTTGCAAACTCTTTGTCAAAAGGATTGGTAAATTCGTCGTCGTATACAGAGTAAACCACTTTCGTATCTGCAAATAACGGGTTATCGCGGAAACAACGTTTCAGGTAAACCGGCATCAGGGAAGACATCCAGCCATGGCAATGGACGATATCAGGTGCCCAACCCAGTTTTTTAACGGTTTCGATTACGCCACGGCAAAAGAAAATAGCTCTTTCATCGTTGTCTTCGAAATGTTTCCCGTTTTTATCGGTAAGAATAAATTTCCGCTGGAAATATTCTTCATTATCTATAAAATAAACCTGCATCCGGGCACTCTGAATAGAAGCCACCTTGATAATCAGGGGATGATCGGTATCACTTATAATCAAATTCATTCCCGAAAGACGGATTACTTCATGAAGCTGATTTCTGCGTTCATTGATACATCCGTAACGGGGCATAAATGTTCTTATCTCTTTTCCTCTTTCCTGAATTCCCTGTGGAAGAAACCGACCGATGTGACCCATCGCTGATTCTTCGAGATAAGGGGTAATCTCCTGCGAAACAAATAGAATTCTTGCTTTTTTCATAAGAGTTGGATTAGGTTAGCAATTCCATGTGAGTGAACCGGCGGAGGAATAAAAGGGAAGTTTGCCGGGTAATTTCATGGACGAAGGATTTAGTTTTTAAATCGCATACAAAATTAAGCATTTTTTCCCGAAAATTCAAGTTTTTAACAATTGCATTGTTGATACTTATCATTTTTTTTCCTCAGTTTGTCTGGTGAATAAGTATTTTCAGCGAATTTATTCACCAATTATGCCTCCTTCTAGATCGAAAAGCCAGTCAGAACCCGTTTTTCCTGACAAATGAGGGTTATATTTGCCCCAATTAGGCATATTTATCAGTAAAAAATTCAATAAAACGGGTGGAAACGTCCTTGTTCGTATGATCATATTGAAAACAAAAGAGGAACTCGCTAAGCACCTGCAACTTGCCAGAGAAAAGAACCAGCAGATAGGTTTTGTTCCCACTATGGGAGCGCTTCATCCCGGACATATATCACTCATAGAACGTGCCAAACTGGAGAATGACAGGGTCGTATGCAGCATTTTTGTCAATCCGACCCAGTTCAATGACCCGAAAGACCTGGAAAGGTATCCCATAACACCCGAAAAGGATATTGCCTTGCTTGAAAAAGCGGGTTGTGACGTCTTGTTCATGCCTGCTGTTGCGGAGATGTACCCTCCCGGTCAACCTGAAACACCTGCCCTTGATTTACATAACCTTGACAAGGTGATGGAAGGGAAGCAACGCCCCGGGCATTTTCAAGGGGTGGTCCTTATTGTCAGCCGTCTTTTTGACGCAGTGCTGCCAGACCGTTCCTATTTCGGTCAAAAAGACTTTCAGCAGCTGGCAATCATCCGATTGATGGCAAAACAGCTGGGATACCGTACCCAAATCATCGGCTGTCCTATTATCCGGGAATCCGATGGACTTGCCATGAGTTCCCGCAATGTCATGCTGAGCCCGAACGAACGCCGTATTGCCCCACTCATCTCCAAAACGTTATTTCAGGTCAAAGAAAAAGCATCCGTTGAACCGGTAGATACCTTGATTGCATTCGTGCAAAAAACGATTACCGCCGTTCCGGAAATGAGTCTCGAATATTTTGAAATAGTGGATGCTTCCTCGTTGCTTCCGGTGGCAGGCCTACATTCCGTCCAATCAGTGGTTGCCTGCATTGCCGTGAAGCTCGGATCCATACGCCTGATCGATAATGTACTGCTTCAATGAAAGTGATTCCTTCAATAAGAAGTAATGCCACACGGTTTAATTTCTAACTTTGAGACCTATGGAAATTTCAGTTCTAAAATCAAAAATCCACCGGGTAAAAGTCACCGAAGCCAATCTTGAATATATCGGCAGTGTAACGATTGATGAAGACCTCATGGATGCCTCCAATCTGATTGAAAACGAACAGGTGCATGTGCTGAACTACCGCAATGGAGAGCGCTTCATCACCTATGTCATCAAAGGGGAAAGAGGATCGGGAGTCATTTGCCTGAATGGTCCGGCGGCTTTAAAGGTTACGGTAGGTGACCTGGTCATCATCCTCTCTTTTGCACAGATGGATTTCGAATCCGCTAAAACATTCCGTCCACACATTATTTTTCCCGATTCCGAAACCAATAAACTAACGCGCTGAGGCCTTGAAGAAAAAGCTGCTTAACCTCTTGAAAGTATTGGTTTTTCTCTCACTCGGTCTCTTCCTGGTCTGGTTTGCGGTCAGAGGCGTTACAGCCGAGCAACGGGTACAAATTCGGGAAGCTTTCGGAAATGCCAATTATTCCTGGGTCATTCTATCCCTGGTCATCAGTCTTATCAGCCACATCAGCAGAGCCATGCGCTGGAAAATGATGCTTCAAACACTCGGACACGAACCCAAACTGAGTAATACCTTTTTTGCTGTGATGATCGGTTACATGGCTAACTATGCCCCCATCCCGCGTCTGGGGGAAGCATCCCGCTGCGGCATCCTTACCCGGTATGAAAAAATTCCGTTCACCGAATCATTCGGCACAGTGGTTGCTGAACGGCTTATTGATGTGCTTTGCCTGCTTATTGTATTCTTTATCACCTTCCTCGTTCAGTTTAAAAAAATCAACGACCTGGCACATCAATATGTCCTGGACCCTATTGCCAAGAAATTTGTTTTCATAGGAACTCACCCCCTGCTCTCCCTTTTACTGATAATCGCAGCTGCAGCAGGGTTGTTCCTTTTCTTTCGTCTGCGTAAGAAAAATGAGGGAGGCATCATCGAAAAAATCATCCGTTTTCTTTCCGGTTTTTTTGCAGGCCTGAAAACCATTCAACACATTCGCAAGCCCTGGTTATTTATCGGCCATACGATTATCATCTGGGGCGTGTATTACGTCACCCTGCACCTCTGCTTTTACGCACTCGCGGAAACCTCCAAACTGGGAGTCTCCGAAGGCCTGACCGTTTTTGCACTTGGAACCCTTGGTGTAGTCTTTACTCCGGGAGGCATCGGAGCTTACCAGGTAATTGTTAAAAACGTGCTCCTGCTTTTCGCCATTTCCGAATCCATCGCTATCGCCTTTCCCTGGATCGTTTGGACCTCCTCCTTCCTCCTTATTTTGTTTGTAGGCCTGCTTTCACTGATTCTTCTACCGATCCTTAATAAAGAAGTAAATGCTACTCCCGAAGAAACACCAGCTTGACATTATCCGTTCCCGTATATACACCACGGAAACACTGAAGCACATGTTGCCGGTCTGGCGCTTTAAATCACAGAAAATAGTTTTTACCAACGGGTGTTTCGACTTGATTCATCAGGGACATATTGATTATCTGAGTAAGGCAGCCGATTGCGGGGATTTACTAATAGTAGGCGTCAATTCCGACGATTCGGTCAGGCGACTGGCCAAAGGCCCGTCCCGACCTTTGCAAGATCAGGAGTCCAGAGCGCTTATCATCGCCTCCTTGCATTTTGTATCCTCAGTGGTAATCTTTGATGAAGACACCCCTTATGAACTCATCCGGCTTGTCCAACCCGATGTGCTTGTCAAAGGCAGTGATTACCGCGTGGACCAGATTGCCGGGCATGACATCGTACAGGCGAAAGGAGGAGAGGTCAAACTGATTGATTTCCTCCAAGGCTTTTCCACCTCCGCCATTGAAAAGAAAATCAGACAAAGTTGAATCCATCATCCTTAACCCATTCCTTCGTTGAACAAAATTTATAAATACTGGGAAGAAAAGCCCCTGCTGCTGATTCTGC
>Ga0206898_10016_pt1 | contig 52173 bp, 42 predicted proteins | sample Alteio_BWOrgHeat_50_FD_153237 | JGI IMG/M metagenome (GOLD analysis project Ga0206898, IMG submission 153237) | Enriched cells from forest soil in Barre Woods Harvard Forest LTER site, Petersham, Massachusetts, United States -... | ecosystem: Environmental > Terrestrial > Soil > Temperate forest >...
TGAGGCCGGCGTCGACCTTAGATTCCTGGATAACAGGCTGACTTTTAATTACACATGGTATAAGTCAAATAGTTATGACCAATTTATACAATACACTCCGCCTGCCACATCACCATATACCATTGGATACCTGAATGCAGGTAATATACAAAACACAGGGATGGAAGTTAAATTGGGTTATGATATTGCTAAAAGCAGGGCATTTAGCTGGAACTCCTCATTTAATTATTCGTACAATAATAACAAGATTCTTGTACTTGATCCAAGTCACCCCGATGAAAATATTCAGTTAACCGGCAACGGCGCAAATGCCTATGAATCAGTGCTTGTAAAAGGCGGATCATACGGAGATATATGGGGCGTTAAATATGAAAGAAATGCTGCCGGCCAAATTATGGTAAACAGCAGTGATGCACCTATAAATAGCGGCCAATACGAGAAAGTGGGCAACCCCAGTCCTAAATTTCAAATGGGATGGGAAAACAACTTTAACTATAAAAATTTCTCGTTTGATTTCTTAGTCGACGGAAAGTTTGGCGGACAGGTATTATCAATGACTCAAATGCTGATGGACAGCTACGGTGTATCAGTAGCCAGCGGTGCCGCGCGCGATGCGGGTGGCGTAACAGTAAATGCGGTTGACCCAACCGGCAAAGCCGTAACCAAAGTTGATGCGTTAACCTGGTACTCAGCACAGGGTGGTCGTTCAGGCATTGCCGAACCTTATATGTACAGCGCAACCGTTGTGAGACTGCGTTCGGCATCATTAGGATATACAGCACCAATTGCCAATAGCTTTGTAAAAAGTTTGAGATTCTCGCTGATTGGCAGTAACCTCATCTATTTCTATAAAAAGGCTCCGTATGACCCGGAAATTACCATGTCTACAGCCAACGGGTTAGGTGGCGTAGATGTATTCAATCAGCCTACCACCAGGAGATTCGGTGCACAACTAAATGTTACATTTTAATAAGTAGTTAATCTTAAAAAAATTAGTGATGAAAAAAATAACTTTTTTAAAATATAAATTAATTGGGATTAACATTTTTAGCAAATGTATCCCCGTTGTCCTTTGTTTCATGTTATTGGCCGGATGTACCAAGAACTTTGAAAATATGAATACCAGTAATGCTGGCATAACCAGTGGACAATTAAAAGCCGACTTTAACTTTATAGGTCAGTATTATCCCAGTATTCAACAGCACATCTTCGGCGAAGAAGGCGATTATCAGCTTTGCCAGAATTTGAACTCTGATTGCTATGCCGGTTATTATATGTCGCCGGATCCGTTCAGAGGCAATATCAACAATCAAAGTTATTCGTTGGTTGACGGTTGGAATTCGGATGTTTTCGGTATGGCTTACGGGCAGGTAATGGGGCCTATCACTGTTAACCTTAAAAATGCCGCGCGTACTGCTTACCCTCACTTTTGGGCCATAGCTTTAATTTTGGAAGTACAGGCAATGAGCCGTGTTACTGATTATTATGGGCCAATTCCTTACACCAAAGAGGGTACCTCGGGCGCATCTACACCGTATGATTCGCAGCAATTGGTTTACAATACGTTTTTCGCTCAGTTAGATACCGCAGTAAGTAATCTTGATGCTTATGTTAAAGCAAATCCAGGTTTAAAACCTTTCGCAAAATTTGATATGGTGTACGCCGGTGATTACACGCAATGGATTAAATATGCCAATTCATTACGTTTAAGGTTAGCCATGCATATTGTAAACGTAGATGCGGCAACTGCAAAAACACAGGCATTAAAAGCCATTAATGATCCAGGAGGCTTAATAACAGTTAACGCCGACAACGCCGCCATAAACGGAATACTTTCATACCATAACCCGGTATGGTGGATAGGTACCAGTTGGACAGACTTAGCAGCAGGTGCATCTTTGACATCGTATTTAAATGGATATAATGATCCGCGCGAATCAAAAATGCTTTCTCCGGCAACTTCGCCTGCAAGCATTTCCGGCCAGTACGTAGGCATCCGCGCGGGGACTCCCGTAGGCGGCAAACCCATGTACAGCGGATATTCATTACCTAATTTTTCCAATATCTCTGAGTACAGTTCTATGGTATTAATAGAAGCTGCAGAAGTTTGGTTTTTAAAATCAGAGGCTGCTTTAAGAGGGTGGACTGCCGAAAGTGCACAAACTGACTACGAAACTGGTGTTTCTACCTCTATGGCGCAATGGGGAGCTTCCGTTGGTAGCTATTTGAGTGATAAAACCAGCACCCAGGCTGATTATGTCGACCCATTAACGCCTTCGGCCGGTACGCCAAATGCAAGTATTAAGGCAATGTCTAAAATCACCATTGCATGGGATGCTACCGCTACAAACGAACAGAATTTAGAGCGTATCATTACACAAAAATGGATTGCTAATTTTCCATCGGGTGGATGGGAATCGTGGACTGAATATCGCCGCACCGGTTATCCCAGACTGTTCCCTGTTGTTGTAAACAATAGTGGTGGTACAATAAGTACAGATTTGCAAATTCGCAGGATCCAATATCCGTCTACCGAATATACAAGTAATGCCAGCGGCGTAGCCGGCGGCGTAACGCTGCTTGGTGGCCCGGATAATGGCGGTACCCCTGTTTGGTGGGATACCAATAAAGGGCAGGCTGTTCCAAAAAACTTTTAATCCTTTGGATTTTAAAGTGGCATAAATAACCTGAATTTTATAACAGAAGTACACAGGAAGCTATCCCCAAACGGGACAGCTTCCTGTTTTTTTGGCTATTTTAAACAGCTAAGACAAACTACTTTAAAAACTATGCTGTATTATTTAATAATCATGATTAAATTTGATACTATTGTGATAGGATTATTTTTGCGACCCCGTTGAAGACGAAACAAATAAAACAACTAAGCTATATCACTTTTTTGCTGTTTTCAATAACATGCTTTTTTGCGGCCTGTAAAAAGCAAAATATCATACATACTTATAATATCAATCCGGCAGACACCAGCCGTTTAGACAGCATTGCAAAATTAGATTCGCTGCCTTCATTTAACAGCCCTTCAGGCGTTGCGGTTGATGTTTCCGGGAATGTCTTCGTAGCCGACTACGGCAATAACCTCATTCGTGAGATTACGCCCACAGGCCTTGTCAGCACATTTGCGGGCAGTGGCTTTTCGGGCTACAACAACGGCACAGGCTTGCTGGCCTCATTTACCCAGCCGACCGGCATTACCATTGATGGTGCAGGCAATTTATTTGTTGCTGATGCCGGTAACAACCTTATTCGTGAAATAACTTCCGCCGGAGCCGTAACAACGCTGGCCGGTGCGGATACAGTAGGTTCGGTAAATGCCGCTGATACCAGTTCATCTTTTTTTGACCCGATGGCGGTAGCTGTGGACTCAAAAGATAATGTTTATGTAGCCGACGCAGGTAATAACCTCATCCGGTTAATATCTGGTGGAAATGTTACCACCTTTGCCGGAACGATAAATACAGGCACTACAACAACGCTATCGCCCTTTAATAACCCATCCGGTATAGCTATTGATGCTTCCGGAAATATTTTTGTGGCAAATTACCTGGCGAATACCATTTTGGAGGTGAGCCCATCGGGAGTCGTGAGTACTTACGCAGGTACCGGTAAGGCGGGTGCCAATAATGGCCCTGCAGCTAGTGCAACTTTTTTTTATCCCAATAGTGTAGCGGTAGATGCTGCCGATAATCTGTATGTATCGGACGGCGTTAACAACCTCATCCGGAAAATTACCCCTGCCGGTATGGTTAGCACCCTGGCGGGCAGTGGCAATGCGGGAGCGGTTGATAGTACCGGCGTTAATGCTTCCTTTAATGGTCCTGCTGGGCTAACAGTCGACGCCACAGGCAACGTTTATGTAGCCGATGCGAACAATAATTTAATCCGAAAAATAACCCCCACAGGCGTTGTTACTACCCTGGCTGGAAATGGCCAGCAAGGCTCCAAAAACGGTCAGGCTAATAGCAAACGTGGTAAAAAACTCTTCAAGATCCCTGCAAACCGGGCTAACATTAATAACTTGAATATTATTTACCGGAAGAAAACCCGGTAGGTTATTGGCTATTTATATTTCCAATGCCTTGTTTTGCCTTCGCTTATCCATTCCAAAGCCGTTTCCATTCGTTTTTGGCGGGTAGCATCCGATTTTGCTTCTTCTATCCATTCCAGGTATTCGCGCTTGCTTGACGGACTGAAATTATAATAAATTTCCAGGGCCGTTGGATTTTGACCCAATAAGTCGCTAAAGTCGGTGGGCATTTCTATAGCTGCTTTGGGCGCTTTGGGGGGCGTGGCTTTTTTCTCGGCTGGTTTTTTCCCGGCTTCGTTTAAAGCTATTGCCTGGTGTATAAAATCAATTATAATTTCGTCAGCGGGGAGATCAGCTAAACAGGTGATCTTGCCAAAACTGCCTGCGGTGCCATCTTCTTCTTTTATTAGTTTTCCTGGATCATTCAGTTCTTTTTGCTTCCAGAATCCAAAACCCATGTGCTCCTTAAAAGCAGCCATCTGGCAAACCGGGCCTTTGTAATCAAAAAACGGGAAGCCCCATTTTATGGTTTCAGACAATAACGGCGAGGCTTCGTGCGCAAGGTTCCGCAAGTGTTGTAAAATAGGCTGTGCAAAAGGGGCCGATTTAGCTATATAAGCATCTACCCGGCTATCGTATTTTTCCATAGCCTAAAAATATGCAGAAAAATTAATTCAACAAATCTTTGAGTGAGGGGTGGTATTGCGAAGTTAAAAACTCGGTGATGGTAAACTCGGCCAGATGATGTTTATGGAAAGGGTCCTCGGAGATTATTTTTTCTACATCTTCGATGGATTCAGCTAAGGCCAGAATAACACCACCGACGCGCGGAACTTTTCTGCCCGAAGCCACAAATACATTTTTATCGTAGTATTTGCGGAGAAACGCCACATGTTCGGCCATATGCTGGTCCAGCTCTTCAAGCGGAACGATATATTTGAGATCAATAATGAACATTTTTGAAATTAATTAGCAACAAGGTCCCTGAACAGTTGGATGTGCCAGCTATCTTTAAAAGGCACTTCCCATTTAGTTTGCAGCTCGCTTAAGTTTTGTACCATATTATTAAATACAATGGTATTGGTGTCGATGCTTCCTTTTTTCAATAGCTCTTCAAAATCTCTACGCGGAGCCGAAAGCACTTCTGCACCTTCGCGGTAAGCCAGGTTAAAACGATCGAGCAGGGTAATGTTAAATTGCTGTTCCAACTGATTGATAAACCGTACCGATTTATCGATGGAGCAGCCGCTGGCGCCCGTCTGGCTTTCGTCCACAATCAAAACAATAAAGCGGCTATACCTGATTTCGCCCGCAGCTTTCAACTGGTTATTGTGCGCTGTCCAGCCCGTTGTAAAGCTATTTAGCTCCGTTTGCACCTGCGCTACTTCGCCATCCGATAGCTTTCTGTTAGCCTGGTAAACCCAAACACGTGAATTTTCTGAAAATTGCATGCACAAAGCTATGCATTTTATTAACTTCGGATTTAATTTTGTTGTCATCTTAAAATATCGTTACCATAGCATCGTTACTGACGCAAAAGCCGATTATAATGAGAATAAAAAAAGTACTGATAGCTTTAGTGTTCATTTTAGCCGCTACCGCTAATTATGGATTTAAATATGCCCATGACGAACCGGACTGGTTTGCCTATGTAAACCGCTGCCTGGCGCAATCGTACGATCCATCCGGCGATCCCAAACTTAAAAAGGTTGAGCTTTCATTAACGACTGATTATTTTATCAGGCTGCGCAAAACTTATGCAAAAGACAGACAGGAATATTACTCTTTCAGCCTGCATCACTTAAATGATTTCGATTATTTGGGCAATACAACAACCGGCATACTGCATTTTAAAACAGCGGCTGATGATATCATTGTTCAAACCTATAACGACCGGCATGGCGATGTAGATTCTATGACTACAGTGTTAGATATCCCCGTAAAAAATATGGAGCCCGAACGGCTGGATAGCCTGCACGACGCCATTACTTATTTTAAGGCGAAGGGGCTATAAGCCGTTAGCCCTTACGGTAATTTCTGCAATGTCCAACACTTGAATTTCCTGCTCTTTGTTTTCGTGTTTTACGCCATCGCTTAACATCGTCATACAAAAAGGGCACGCGGCAGCAACAATATTGGCTTTCGCTTCCAGTACATCGGTCATGCGCTCTACATTAATATCTTTTTTGCCTTTTTCGGGTTCTTTAAACATTTGTCCGCCACCTGCACCGCAGCATAGGCCATTTGCTTTGCAGCGCTTCATTTCCACTAATTCGCTATCTAATATTTCCAGCGCTTTGCGGGGCGCTTCGTATACATTGTTTCCGCGGCCCAGATAACATGGGTCGTGATAAGTGATGCGTTTGCCTTTAAAGCTCTCGCCACCTTCGGCCTTCAGTTTGCCTTCATTTATCAGTTGCTGTATCAACTCCGAGTGATGGATCACCTCATAATTGCCACCCAGTCCGGGATATTCGTTCTTCAGTGTATTAAAGCAATGCGGACAGCCGGTAACTATCTTTTTTATTTCGTAAGCATCCAGCACCTGTATGTTTGTCATGGCCTGCATCTGGAACAGGAACTCATTACCGGAGCGTTTTGCAGGGTCGCCGGTACAGCTCTCCTCGGTTCCCAAAACAGCAAAACTGATACCCACATGGTTTAAAATTTTGCAGATATCGCGCGTTATTTTTTGCGCCCGTTCATCAAAACTGCCTGCACAGCCCACCCAAAACAATATGTCGGGTTGTTTACCTGCTGCGGCCATTTCGGCCATGGTTGGAACGGTTAGGGGTTCATGGTTCATAGTTCATTGTATTTGTCCATAGTCGATGGACCATAGACCATGGAATTTTTTTTCTAACTTCTAATTTTTGCCATGGACTATCGACCATGGACTATGGTCTTAAATATTTTCTTTCCAATTCAGCCGGTCGGCGCCGCTGTATTTCCATGGCGCGCCATTGTTTTCCACATTGCCAAACATATTGTTTAAGCTTGCGGGTGCCTGTGATTCTTCCATCACAATGTACCGCCTCATTTCAATAATAATTTCTAAAGGATTGATGTTTACCGGGCAGGCATCAGTACAGGCATTGCACGATGTGCAGGCCCATAACTCTTCGCGACTGATATAGTCATCCAACAACGCCTTGCCATCCTGGTAGTCTTTGCCGTTCTTTTCGATACCATTGCCCACTTCGGTGATCCGGTCGCGGGTATCCATCATGATTTTGCGGGGCGATAAAAGTTTCCCCGTTTGATTTGCCGGGCAGACTGAAGTACACCTGCCACACTCGGTACAGGTATAGGCTTCCATCAGGTTTTTCCAGGTGAGGTCACTCACGTCTTTTGCGCCAAAGCGTGCCGGTTCGCCACTCGTTTCCGGCACAAATGAAGGATCGAGCATTGCTTTAACTTCGTTGGTAACCGGCGCCATATTGGTGAACTCGCCCTTAGGATTAAGATTTGAATACCAGGTATTGGGGAAGGCCAGCAGGATATGAAAATGTTTTGAGTAGGGGAGATAATTAAGAAATGCCAATATCCCCAGGATATGAAACCACCAGCAAACCCGTTCAATAATCTCGAGTGATCCGGCGCTGTTTGGCAATAAGGGGCTAATAAAATGACTCACCGGGAAACTACCTGCTTTAATATAATGACCGAAACTCAGTAGCTGCAATTTTTGATCGGCGGCGTTCATGGTTAAAAATGCGGCCATCAGCAGTATCTCGGTGATCAGGATATAGTTTGCATCAGATCGGGGCCAGGCGGTCATTTCCACGCCCGTAAAGCGCTTTAAACGGGCAACGTTACGCCGGGCAAGAAAAATAACGCAGGCCACCAGCACTAAAATAGCCAATATCTCGAACCCGCCGATCAGCAGATCGTATAATCCACCCAAAGGCCGTGAAAAAATGCGGTGTGACCCGAATATCCCGTCGATCATGATCTCCATCACCTCCAGGTTTATAATAACAAAACCAACGTATACAAAGAAGTGCAGCAAAGCAGCAAAAGGGCGTTTAACCATTTTGCTTTGTCCCAGGGCAACCATCGCCATCGTTTTCCATCGCTTAGCCCTATTATCCGAACGATTGGTGTCTTTTCCCAAAAGTATGTTGCGCCTTATTTTAGCAACGTTTTTGCTAAACAGGTAAACCGCGGCGGCAAGGATGATGATGAAGAGTATTTGGGCAATCATTATGCGTGCATAGTATTTTTTTCAAAGTTATAAGAATTGTTGAAAGGTTGAAATGTTTTAATGTTGGAAGGTTGGAAAGTTGAAATGTGTTTAACGTTGGAAGGTTGGAAAGTTGAAATGTTGTAAAGTTTTAAGCGCTGATATTGTCGTTTTACCCTTCATCAATTCAAATGATAAATGCTTAATTTCTAGATAATGAAATTTTAAAAATGAACCTTGCAACCTTTCAACCTTCCAACTTTAAAACATCCGACCAACTTTTTTCAAAAAAAAATTCCAGTAAATAAAAAAAAGGCTACATTTGCAACCCCAACAGGGCGGTATCATAGCTCAGTCGGTAGAGCAAAGGACTGAAAATCCTTGTGTCGCTGGTTCGATTCCAGCTGATACCACAAAATAAAAAAGGCCTTTTTCAAACGAAAAAGGCCTTTTTTGCTTAAATTCGATCCTGTTTAAATTTACAGTCAACAGATTGGGGCGTAGTCCTTAGAAAATAAATGATATAATTTACTGGCTGTGATTACCAGGCTACCATAAAGCGGCATGTACGTGCCCATAAAAAGCGCAGCGACATATAATCCCAGTTATCTAAACTAAATCTTTTGCGGCGATGCTTTCATTAGTCTAAATAGGAAATCAGTACCCGGCTACCTCTGCTTTCACGAAGCTTTGCCAATGCCCTGTCTTTGATTTGCCTTACCCGTTCACGGGTGAGATGGTACATTTCTCCAATTTCTTCCAGGCTGTGGGCATGTTGATTCCCCAGGCCAAAAAATAAGGATAATACTTCTCTTTCTTTTTCGGCAAGCACGCGCATGCTGTTGGAAACCTCAATGCTTAGTGACTCGGTCATCATCCCCTTGTCGGTTCCGGGTTCAGGGCTTTGCAGCACATCCAGCAGCGTATTTTCTTCCTCAGTTGAAAATGGCGTGTCGTAAGAGAGGTGCTTGCCGGAATTAGCTAAAGAATTAGTCACTTTTTCTACAGTTGTTTCTAAATCTTCTGCCAGTTCCTCCGGTGTTGGCTGTCTTTCATATACCTGTTCCAGCCTTGAAGCTGCTTTGGCTATCTTAGATAGGTCGCCCACCTTGTTTAATGGTAACCGCACCATCCGCGACTGCTCCCCAATAGCTGACAAAATGGACTGACGGATCCACCAAACCGCATAGGAAATAAATTTAAAACCCTTCGTTTCGTCAAAACGTCTTGCCGCTTTAACAAGGCCAAGGTTGCCTTCATTAATCAGGTCGCCGAGCGTAAGGCCGGAACTTTGATATTGTTTTGCAACGGAAACAACAAACCGCAGGTTTGCAGTTGTTAATCTTTCCAGCGCAGCCTGGTCACCCTCCCTGATCTTTTGCGTAAGGATCACTTCTTCCTGTGGCGTAATCATTGGAATCTTTGCAATGTCAGACAAATATTGATTCAACGATGCCGTCTCACGGTTCGTGATCGACTCACTTATTTTAAGCTGTCTCATTTATAATAATTTTTTTTAGTGAATGCTAAAGATCCGGGGCCTTAAGATGCGCGATAAGCAGAATGATTCTCCTGGAGATTACAGCAAAGTTGCTGGTGCTTGCGGAAGAAAGGATTTGTCAAAATCTTTAACGTACAAAGATACGCACAGAAGTAAAAAATAGTGTTAACTGGATGTCAAGAAGCCCTAATTGAGAAAGTTTCAAAGCCTCTGAAATTAAACCTGGGGGCTTTTTGGTTAATGTATTTGTAAAAAGGCTCGTAGCTTAACACCTGCATAATGGTCCAAAGTCAATGCAAAATATGTACAGTATAATAGGGGACTTTTCAAGTGAAAAAGCGTACCTTTAAACTAAGAATCCATGAAACAACGCTCGTTCAATCAGCACAATTACGGACGCAGGCTTATTAGCCTGTCTATCATCATTGTCTTTTTGACGTTGGGCTTCTGTCCGCTGCGGAATACCTTGACAAAGCTGGCGCAGCGGATACCCGCAACCAGTGGGCCAAAAGTGCCCGAATATGGCAAGATCATTGCGCATGATGATTGCCGTTTCGCCCTTGTGGTTAAAACGGTTCCTGCCTTAGGGCGCTTGTCTACCGGAATGCCGCCAGTGGGCACGCTGATTAACGTTCAAAATTATCGTTTTAACCTGCTGCGAATCGAGAGGTTGGTTTCAAACCATCTGCCGCTCTTTCACCTCCATGCAACCGCTTGTCCAGTTTATCTCCGCAATCGTGTCCTGCTGATCTGATCGTTGTTCTTCACTTATAGTAAGGACAAATATTTATTTAATCAGAAAAGACGATCATGAAATTCAAAATTTTCGCGGTTGCCGGTAAGAATTACCGACAGCTCGCGCCCATATTTTTACGCCTGGCCATCGGCTTCGGCTTTATTGCCCACGGCTGGGTCAAGCTTACCAAAGGCCCCGAACACTTTGCTCAATTACTCGAATCGGTCCACGTTCCCTTACCGCAAATTGCTGCATGGATATCCATACTAATTGAATTGCTGGGCGGTCTGGCCCTTTTGGCCGGGCTTTTTGTCAGCTTATGCAGTATCCCCCTCATGGCTACAATGTTGGTGGCGATGTTAACTATCCAAATTCATTATGGCTACAGTTCGGTAAAGACCATAGGGCTGACGCCTCACGGGCCGGTTTTCGGTCCGCCTGGTTACGAAATCAACCTGCTGTATATAGCCGGTTTGATTTCATTAATGATCACCGGTGCCGGCAGGTACTCAATCGATGCATGCATTGCTACCGATAAACAACACTAAACATCACCCAGACCGCCGCGGGGCATGTCCCACGGCGGTCTTTAAAATAATTCTATGACTATCATCTTCATCGCTATATTTCTCATCAGTTTCCTGGCTACGCTTGTCCGTTCGACTTTTGGGTTCGGCGAATCACTCGTGGCTGTTCCTTTATTCAGCTTTTTTATTCCCATCAGTGCGGCGGTACCGCTGTCTGTTCTTATTTCTGTGCTCGTTGCGTTGGTGGTGGTTATACAGGATCACAGTCGGATCGAATTCAGGAGCGCTAAATGGCTGATCTTGTCGGCCATTCCCGGGATCCCTTTGGGCGTGCTGCTGCTGGCCTATGGCAACCCGGTGATCATTAAAACTGTTTTAGGTATACTCATTGTGGCTTACGCATTATATGCGCTGCTGGCGAAAAATAGCTTTCGCCTGGAGAAAGACAGCAAACCCTGGCTGCTCGTCTGCGGCTTTTTGTCCGGCATTTTCGGTGGCGCATACGGTATCAATGGGCCGCCACTGGCTGTGTATGGCAACCTGCGTAGTTGGAATGCAGGTACCTTTCGCGCAACGCTGCAAGGTTATTTTCTGCCCGCAAGTTTGATGGGGCTAATAGGCTACATATTTAAAGGGTTAGTTACCCGGGAAGTAGGGTTGGATTTTCTGGTGTCGCTGCCGGCGGCACTCCCGGCAATCTTTGTCGGACGATACCTCAATAAACGGCTCAAAGGCCAGCAGTTTTTTCGCTATGTATATGCGGGGCTATTGCTGATCGGTTTACTGTTGATATCGACGCACTGAGCATTTTTATTTAAGTCTAAAATCACTAAACCATGGAAATTATAAATGAAATGGTTTGTAAAGTCTCCACCACGACATCAGAAAGACCTTTTTCATTTGAAAAAGGCCTTTTTGATCTACTAAGGGTATTCTTTGGCTTAGGCGTTATTTTGTTCATGTAATACCAATCCTGATTTTTTATAACCCGAATTTAATCACGGGAGATATGGGGGATACAAGATTGAATAATCCTATTATTCAACCCGGGCAGTTACCTGCTGTGTATGCTGAAAGTAGAAGTACTTAATTTTGTACTGATGCGATTGACCGTCATACGCTGCCAGGTCGGCCCCATTGCTGAAATAATTTTTCAGGCTGAAACGAAAACTTTCCTTCGCCGGGAAGCTTTTCCACAGGTTTTCGATGGTCAGGCTTAAAACGGGCTCAGTTGTAGTTGTGCTGTAGGCATATTGCTCAACCGGCTTATTCCCTTTGCCTTGTTGAACTGACGTTTGATAGCTATAAAGCATGAAGCCTGCAGTATCCAGGATTTTATAGGAAGTATTATTGAAAAACCTAAAATCCTGGTTGTTGATGCGAAAGCCGAAAATGTCGCTTTTTGGCAGGATTATTTTTTTATCCTGGTAAATTAAGGTCACATTTTTTCCGTTTAAAAACGCATTCAAACGCATTTTATCGTTGCCGGTTAAAACATAGCTCAGCTTGTTTGCTTTATAATCCTGCTCGGTTAAATATATCCCGCTGGCAGCCTTAGTGTTTTGCGCTTGCAAGCCAAGGCCAGTTATCATAAATGTTATTAGTGTGGTTATAACCACTTTTATTGAATTTTTCATTTTGTATTATATTAAGAATGCATTTTATTGCCTGTGCTGATTTTTTTAAAAAGCCGGGCGGCAAAACCCGGCTTTACGATTAAACTAAACTTACCTAAACAATAAAAAGTAAGTTATCGCCCATCTACACCATATTTTTGTCTGTATTGAAATTATCTGTGATCATTTTCAAATCTCATGCGTTTACCAACTTAAAAACGAACGAGCAGGGCCATGATAAACCTTGTTTCAGATGGCACCAGGTCAGGTGTAAAAGTCGCTGCTGTTTCAGGGGTGGTATTGTAGCCGTCAGGAGAGGTTACACCACCGTGTCCCGCAAAATAGGGTACACTGGCATGGCGGTGTACCGCCTCTAAGCGAAATGTAAGGAAGTCATTCGGCATAATGTCAAATGTTGTTGAGTAGTCATAGCCATGGAACTGGTCGCCGGGGTTTGCCGAAAACGGACTGGTGCCCACCGCGCCGGTATTAATTGCCGGAATAGGGTTAGCGGCGCCCGTTGGGTATAATACCAGGTAACGGCCGGGGTTGTTGATTACGCCGCCGCCAAATGTCCAGCCTAAATGGCCCTTATCAAACACCATCCTGTTGTAAAACATACCGCTGGCAAAATACTGGGCAGGGCCTTTAACCGGATCGGCAGTAAAGCCATTAACGCCATCGCCTGACTCATCGCCGATATCGCCGGTCAACGAAAATGCCATGCTATTTATAAAACTGCTTTTGTCGGTGCTCTTAAAATATCTAACCTCAATGCTGTTATCTGAGTGGAACCGTTTTCTGCCAGGTTTGTCCTGTGTATCGGCGCCATAATACGTATTGGTTAAAGCCTGGAACCATTCTACCGGGCGCCATAAAATCTGGCCGCCAATGCCTGGCTGGCTGTTAAACATGCCATATGATTGCCAGCCGTTGATCAGCCAGGGCTCGATCTTTAACTTGTCTGAAACGAAGATCTGCACGCGGATACCATTAAAAAACCATGGGGTGTTATCAGATGTGAACGACGGTTGGTAGGCCCAGTTTTCGGCATTGTAATAGGAAAACAAACCAACGTACGACATAAATATACCAGCATCCACGTTAATGCCATTCAATACGTTGAAATGATAACCGGCATTGGCTTCGCTTAAATACCTGTAGGCGGTAGCAAGGTCATACTGGCCGCGGGTAACGCTAAAGTCGTTACGCGGAACCACAGTAGCTCGTGTGCCAAATTGGGTTAATATGCTTGCGCGTACATTGTCATAATGGAAATCGCCACCCAATGCTGCGGTCGAAATTTCAAACTCATGGTCGCGGGCGAGGGCTGTTGACCCCACTACAGTGTGGTCAATAGGATTATTGTTTGATGCTGTATAATTAAAATCGAGCAAAACGCGGCCGGTAAAATATTTAGAATCCAGCAGGGCGCTATGCCTCCGGTCGTTACCATTTAGCCATGTAAAATCGCCAAAGGCAAAAGGTTCCGCCTTGGCTTTAACGGTGTCCTTAATTACAGTTTTTGTGGTGTCCTTAGCTTTTGCATTAACCTTTATGGTTGTTGCAGCCAGGTCCTGGGAAAAGGCATAGGTAATTGACCCGCCTAAAAGAATTGAAAAGAAAATCTTTTTCATTTTAAAATAGAAATTAAATTTTTATTTGCCCGGATGGTGGCCGGTTAAGCCATTCTCCGGATTGTTAATAGCGGATCGATAATATTTGGCATCGATCTGCGCCCCTAAGGCAAGGGCTATTCCATGTTTGTGAAAATATTTGTATCGTGCTGTTTATAAGTGCTTTATGATAATAAACCCCCGGTTTCATCAACCGCGGGTTTATATAAGTTTCTCATTTTTTAATAGTCCTTTCTCAAATTAATCAATTCAGCAGGATCTGGTATTCGTCTATTTTGCGGTAAAGGGTAGCAAGGCTTATCCCCAGGATGCGGGCCGCTTCGGATTTATTTCCTTTTGTGTGATTTAATATCCGCCAGATATGATGTTTTTCAACACTATGCAGGTCCAGTGCGATCAGATCGGAGTGGCCGCTGGCGTGAAATTCATTAGGCAGTAATTTGGGAGTTAATAAAGGCTCATCCATCAGGATAATTACCCGCTCAATCACATTTTTAAGCTCACGGATATTGCCGTTCCATCTGTGCTCATTTAACAATTTCATAAAGCGTTCATCAACCTCAGGTATTTTCTTTTTGATCTTGGCAGCATAAATTTTGATAAATTGCCAGGCAAGGATTTCTACATCCCCAATCCTTTCACGAAGTGGGGGCAATTCAATCGAAAAACCCGACAAGCGATAAAACAGGTCGAGGCGGTAATGATTTTCTTCAGACTCTTTTTGCAAATTACGGTTGGTTGCCGAAATCAGGCGAACATCAACCTTGGTAGTTTTGGTTTCGCCTATTTTAATGAACGTGCCCTGTTCCAGTACCCGCAAAAGTTTAGCCTGCAGATCAAAGCTCATTTCGCCCAGTTCGTCCAGGAAAATGGTGCCGCCGTTTGCTTCTTCAAATAACCCTCGTTTATCCCGCACGGCGCCGGTAAATGCGCCCGTTTTGTATCCAAATAACTCGCTTTCCAGCAGTTCTTTAGTAAAAGCGCTACAATTCACGGCAACAAACGGTTTGTTTTTTCTTAAACTCTCAAAATGTATCGCTTCAGCAAAAACCTCTTTCCCTGTACCTGTTTCGCCCAACAGCAGCACGGCGGCATCGGTTTTGGCTACTTTTTTTGCCAGCGACAGCGCTTCCAAAATAGCCGGCGAATGCCCTAAAACTACCGGAAAGCCATGCTGAACCTCAATTTGCTGCTCCAATTCCTTTACCCGGTATTGCAGGTTGGCCTTATCAGTAGCCTTATTGACCAATGGGATGATTTTATCGTTGTCATCGCCCTTTGTCAGATAATCAAACGCACCGTTTTTTATCGCCAGCACGCCATCGCCTATGGTGCCGAAAGCGGTGAGGTTTATCACTTCGATGTAGGGTTTTATTTCTTTGATTTTCTTAACCAGTTCAACCCCGTTTGCATCGGGTAGTTTTACATCACTTAAAACCACCCTTATGTCTTCGCGTTCAACCAAACGCATGCCTGTTTTTGCGTTGGCCGCCTGCAATACGTGGTAGCCTTCCATTTCCAATATCCTGGCAAGCAATGCGCTTAGCTTAACCTCATCGTCAATTATTAATATATTTGATTTCATTTTTGTATTTTATGGGGTTATTGATCAGCATCAGGGGTAATGTTTCCAATAATTTGATATAAAGATTTATCCCTTTTCTGATCTCTTCCAGGAAAATAAACTCATCTGCGCTATGTGAGCGTGCCGAATCACCGGGCCCTATTTTGACCGACGGAATAGTAAGCCAGGCCTGGTCTGACGTGGTGGGCGAATGATAAGTTTTGCAGCCTATTGCTATTCCCGTTTTTACGATCGGATGCTCCGGCGAAACTGACGAAGCCCCGGGTGAGCCCGGCCGAACGCTTATCTCACAGGAAGTGTTTTTTTTGATGGTCTCCAGGATTTGATTTTGCGTATACATATCATCATTCCTGATATCAACCGTAAACTCGCATTTGGCAGGAATAATATTATGCTGCAAACCGGCTTTTATAGCAGTAACAGTCATTTTAACGGATTGCAGGCCCTTTAACCTCGGCTGAAATTCGTAGTTCCGGAACCATTCAATATCCTTCAGGCACTTATAAATAGCGTTTTCGCCTTCTTCCCGCGCGGCATGGCCCGGGCGCCCGTTGCTGATACAATCAAGCACCAGGTTCCCTTTTTCGGCGATAGCCATTTGTAAAAGGGTGGGCTCACCAACAATCGCCAAATCTAAGGTGCCCACCAGTGGCAGGATTGATTTTATACCTTCAGTCCCGGAATTTTCTTCTTCGGCAGTAGCGGCAAGGCATAGGTTAAAGCCCAGGCCCTGGTAATGGTAAAAATGTAAAAAAGTTGCCAGTAATGCCACCAGGCAGCCACCAGCGTCGTTGCTGCCTAAACCAAATAGCCGCCCTCCCGAAATTTCCGGGCAAAACGGATCGTTGGTATAACCTTCATTTGGTTTAACGGTATCTAAATGCGAATTGAGCAGGATAGTAGGCCTGGCGCTATCGAAATACTTATTATAACACCATATATTATTCCCTTTCCGCTTTGTTTTGATGGAGTAACCGGCTAAATACCGCTGCACGATGTCTGCCGCTGCCGATTCTTCGCCACTGAACGATGGGGTTTTAATTAGTTTTTGCAATAAGCTCACTGCCTCGCTATAAAGCAGGCTGTTCAAAGGCAAGCCATCATTTAAACGTGATATGCCCGGTCTTTCTTTAAATTCCTTAATCATAAAATTATCAGTTTAGTTTTGGATCAAACAGCATTGCTGTACACAAACAATTACACCTGTTTTTGCTTTGCAAAACATCATAGTTAACGCAACTCCGGCATCCATCCCAAAAAGCCGCTTCGCGTACAATTTCAGTATAAGTAACCGGCTCAAATCCCAGGCGACTATTCATTTTCATGATCGCAAGGCCCGATGTTATACTAAACACTTTCGCTTCAGGGTATTTATTTCTGGACAATTCAAAAACTTGAGTTTTTATTTGTGAAGCAACGCCCAGGTTACGGTATTTAGGCGATACGATGAGGCCGCTGTTGGCCACAAATTTTTCATTTTCCCAGGTTTCGATGTAGGAGAAACCGGCCCATTCGCCGTTTTGGGTTACGGCGACAATTGCTTTGCCTGCATTTATTTTTTCAATTACCGAGGCTGCTGATCTTTTTGAGATCCCCGAGCCTCTTGCTATTGCTGAACTTTCCATTTCCCCGATAATCTGATCGGCAAATACCACATCCGAGGGGAGGGCCGATCTCACAATAATTCGTTCATCTTCCATTTTTATTTTGGTTATAGTTAAAGCACAGAATGTATTTAACCGTGCTTTTGGCCGTACCAAAAGGATGCCCATAATTACCAAAAGTCAGAATATCGGGTTTAGTGCATTTAAATGGAGATTTTAACCATCACGATGATTTGAGGCAATAAAAAAGCCTCTCAATTTGAGAGGCTTTTTTATCAATATAAGCTACAGACACCATTATTGCACAGGGTGTCCGTCGGCGGGGGCGTTAATAAAATGCTCAAAATCCCCATCTTCGTTAACGGCTAACTTACTGATGCCGCCAGGGCCTTTTGCTTTCTTTTTTTCAGGGGCGAATAATGGAAGAACCAGGATGGCCAATAAGGCGCTTACTTTAAGTACAATATAAAATGCTGTCATTGTTTATAAATATTAAAAACGGAGAACAGCCAAGCGTATGCCAAATTGAATTAATAACCGGGAAAGGCCTTTGTTGCATAAAAAATAACAAAAATTTAACCGGGCCGAATGTTAGGCCCCTGTGGGTTTTCTCATTTTGACGTAGCTGTTTTCTCAAAATGAAATCATTTTTCTAATTGTTCTTATACGTCATCGTTTGATTTGCAACCTGGGAAAGGATGCAGGGTAAAATGGAAATTTAAAACCTGTTAGCTAAACAAAAGTTGGTAAAGAGCTATTATGCACGCCCTGGGGTGGTGTTCTGTTCAAATGCAGATAAGATTCTGACGCGCCGAATTTGCCTGTTCATTTGTTCACGTGTTCACGCGACTCAAAATCATTTTTTTTACAAAAAACTCATTTACAATCAATTATAAATTCTTGTTCACGCAAAAAATAGGAATATACTGACAAAACAGCGCCACCAAATAATCCAGGGATATTGAACGATCCTAATTTAGTTGGTACATTAACGAGGTACTTCAACTATTTTCAACACAACGCTGGAGCGATCTGCATCGACGTGCGGATCAATGCCAATTTTCATTAAGAAATCACCTGAGTAAACACTTTGAGAGCCTAGACCGGAAGATTTTCCCGGATACAGGTTAACCTCCGTTAACTTGTAGCGTTTTGCTGGGTCGAGCCCTTTGAGCTTGATAGGATTTTTCGTGCCCTGGTCGTACCGGTAATTAACAAGATAATTGAACATAACGGCGGATGATTTGGCAGAATCAACGTACATGATAGATGCAACATTGCTTTCCCGCGGATTTAACAGGCGGTATTGTTGCCCCTGCCATATAACCGGCTTCAAATCATCATAAGTTTTTACGGCGTTTTTGCAGAATTCCAGGTCAGATGGATTGAGTTTATCAACCACAATATCAAAACCCAGCTTTCCCATCATCGCTACGTCCACCCGAAACTTCAGTGGCTCCTTGCCCCAATCCGTTACGTGGTTTGAACTGGCAATTGCCGGATAGAAATAAGAATATTCCCACTGCATGAAAATGCGTTCAATCGGTTCCGTATTGTCGCTTGGCCAATATTCAGTGAAATATTGCAATGCGTTATAATCAACGCGACCGCCACCACCGGAACACAGCATCATGGGCACTGTTGGATATTTTCCCCTGATACGTTTTAATACCGAATATAAACCTTGCACATAATCAACATAAAACTGCGACTGATCATGTTTGAGATAAGCAGAATAAGCATTATAGATTACAGCGTTGCAATCCCATTTAATATAAGCTAATTGAGGGTCGCGGATAAAAAGTGAATCAACTACGTGGTATACAAAGTCCTGTACCGCAGGATTGGCGAGGTCCAAAACCAATTGATTCCTGAAATAATATTCCTCCCTGTCGGCTTGTTTCACCACCCAATCGGGATGCCGGCTATACAACTCACTTTTAGGATTAACCATTTCAGGCTCAATCCAAATGCCAAATTTTACGCCTTCGTTAACAGCTTCCCGCCCAATTGACGAGATGCCGTTGGGTAATTTTTGGCGGTTCTCCTGCCAGTCGCCTAAGCCCGCGTGATCACCGTTCCTTGGGTATTTGTTGCCGAACCAGCCATCATCCAGCAAAAACATATCTACACCCAGTTTTTTGGTGTTTTTTAACAGTTCGCGAAGCTTATCTTCGTTGAAATCAAAATAGGTCGATTCCCAGTTGTTCAGCAGCGTAAGGCGCGTGCCTTTGCCATCACGCAGTTTATAATTACGCGCCCAGTTTTGCATGTTCCGGCTGGCCTCGCCCTTGCCCGATGCAGAAAAAGTATAAACAAACGGCGGCGTTTCAAATACTTTGCCTGGCTTTAAATGATAGGCAGAAGCGTAGTTGTTAATGCCCGAAATGATCCTGAGGTTGTTTAGCGGGTCAACCTCAAAATCCTCACGAAAATTACCGCTCCATTCCGTCGCTCCAAACAATACATTGCCCTCGTCCTCACCGGCAGGCTTATCCAGCGATATCATAAAAACCGATGGCATAAAAAGGTTTGCCCGGGTGCCCAATTTGGTATCAAGGGTTTTAATGCCATGTGTTAGCTGGGTTTCCTCCGGCTGCATTTCTTTGGCCCAATCGCCATGATATTCCCGCAGCCAGTAACTGCCGGCTTTTAAATACAGATTGGCCGAGGCGAATTTTTGCAGCACGATGTCGTTCTTCTCGTGATGAACAATAGTGCTCCACTGTTCTATAACGTCCTCGTTGTGGTAAGCCTTGTAGTTTAACGTAACTTCGACGGCGTAAACAGGGTCTTTTAAATGGATGGAAAGTAATTCGACGTTAGGCGAAACCTGGGTTACGGTATGGCTTACATATTGCAAATCGAGCGATTGGTTACCATCGGCATGTGTTACGGTTATTGCCGGTTCCAGTAAATTCCTCGATCCGGAAGCTGTATATACAGAATTGAACACTCCTGAAGGGTCGCCCACTGATTGTTCAGCCAACGATAATGCGTTATAATCTGATTTGTTATCGAGTTTAACCCCCTGGTAAATATAATGCAGACGTTTTTGGGCGTCGGCCTGCATAACCAATGCGGTTTTTTTGGTTTCAAGGGTTATAACACTATCCTGTGCTTTTAGCTTTTGATCTGCCAGCAAAAGGCTGGCAAAAAACAGGACGTAAAAAATATAGGCCGATAAGTTTTTTTTCATTCTTTATTCGTTAATGCATCGCTATTGCCTGCTCCACGTCTTCAAGGTTTTTGCCTTTGGTTTCTTTTATCCGCAATAAAACAAATAAAAATCCAGCTGCGCAAATCCCCGCATAGATGTAAAAAGTATTTTCCTTCATTCGTTCAAACAAAACAGGGAAAGTGAACACCAATATAAAATACGCAAGCCAAAGGCTTACCACGGCAATAGTAATTGCGGCAGCACGTACTGCCACCGGAAAAATTTCAGATATAAGCACCCATATTACCGGCGCCAAAGTCATGGCATATGTTCCTATCGCCGCTAAAAGCAGGCCCGACAACATGCCCGATCCGGAGTGTAATGCATTAACGATGAGCACATATAACAGGCATAAGCCCCCGGCTCCAATCAGCATCAACGGCTTTCGGCCCAATTTATCAACCAGGGCCATTGCCAGAATGGTAAATAACAGATTTACCGCGCCAATGAAAACCGTTTGCAGCAATTGATCGTCTTTTGAAGCACCAATGCTTTGAAATATTTTTGGCGCGTAGTTAAATACAGTATTTATACCGCAAAATTGCTGGAACATGGCCAGGCCAATCCCGGTTAAAAGGGCGGGCAATATAGCACGCTTAAATACAGCTGCATAATTTACCCCAACAGCACTGGTCATCGATTTTTTGATCATTGCCAGGGATTCGCTTACGTAGAGGCGATCCCCCATTTTACCAAGGATCACTTCGGCAGCTTGTTCTTTGTTATGGCGGATGAGCCATCTCGGGCTCTCAGGTAAAAAATAAGCGCCAGCTAAAAACAAACCCGATGGGATTACACCCAGGCCGAACATCAGGCGCCACGCATCGGCCCCTGTGTTTCGCAGCATATAATTCACAAGATTTGTAATCAGGATGCCCAAAACAACGGTGAGCTGATTCATGGCAACCAGCCTGCCCCTGATAGCTGAAGGAGCTATCTCTGAAATATACATGGGTGATAACATGGATGCCATGCCGACACCTGCGCCGGCGGCAAACCTGGCGACCAGGAACAAATCGCGGTTGGGTGCAAGTGCCATGGCAAGCGAAGAAATGGCGAACAACGCTGCAGCCAGCATAAGTCCGGGTCGGCGCCCGTATTTGTCGGCTACCTGACCGGCAATTACACAGCCTACTATGGCGCCTATTGCCAGTATGCCTGTTGCAAAACCTTCCCAGTATGAATTAAAGGCAAATTGTTTTTGCAGGAAAGGCAATGCGCCTGATATCACTGCGAAATCAAATCCGAACAGATATCCGCCAAGCGCCGATATAAAGGAAATGCCTAATATATAGTTGTTTTTAAAGCCGGTTTGCTCTTTCATCGGATATCAAAAATGATTTTATTGCTGTACAAAATTTATGCTGTTGTAAATTCATAAATGGTTTCTGTAATAAGCCGCTGTCCCGGGCGAAGTATCGTATCCGGAAATCCAGGGTGATTGGGCGAATCGGGGAATGCCTGCGTCTCCAGCGCTATGGCGCTATGCTTATGGTAAGGATATCCCTGTGGTCCGGTGATGTTGCCCGTCCAGTCATTAGCCGTGTAAACCTGAACGCCTGGCCTGTCGGTATACACATGGAGTACCCGCCCGGATGCAGGGTCGTTAAGTGTTAGCGCCAACCGTACCTTCTGTGGATAGTAGTCGTTAAGCACAAAATTATGATTATACCCGTGTTCATGCTGCACCGTATCAATATCGGCGCCGATCAGCTTAGGCGCCGAAAAATCCATTGCTGTTCCGGAAACCGGCAATATTTTACCGGTTGGTAAGCTATCCTGGTCACTTTCGGTATAGCTTGATGCATTTACCCAAAGTTGGTGGCCAAGAATATCCGGTGTTTCAAATCCACTAAGATTAAAGTAGGAGTGATTGGATAAGTTAACAGGTGTGCTTTTGTCTGTAACAGCATCGTAAACAATCTTTAACCTGTTATGATGGTCGAGCGTATATTTTACCGTGACCCATAAATTGCCGGGGTAACCTTCTTCGCCATCCTCGCTCAGGTATTCCATGGTTACTCCTGCCTCGTGTTCCTCCTGCGTGAAGGATTTTATCATCCAGGTTTTTTTGTTGAAGCCCTCCACACCGCCGTGAAGGTGGTGTGCTCCGGCATTGCCGGAAAGAAACACAATCTCACCATCCAATTCAAATTTTGCCCTGCCAATACGTCCTGTATTGCGGCCCAGCAAACAGCCAAAGTAATGGGGGTTATCCTTATAGTCTTCAATGACCTGGTAACCTGCAACTATATTTTTTTGTATACCGTTTTTATCAGTGGCGAAAATAGCCGTTATGGTAGCTCCAAAATTGGTGATCTCTATCACAACATCGTCATTTGCTATGGTGATGAGGTACAGCGGATCATTGCCTGAGTGGCCACAAGGTGTGCTTGAAATATAAAGTGCGCCTTTTTTACTCGCTATCATAAATTTTGTTTGTTTGCTCAAAATAATCTGCCATTTGCAAATGCACAGCGGCGCCCTGATGATTTACATCCATCTCCAAAACCTTATTCAGCAACGCTTTTCCTTCTTCAATTTTACCCAATCCTAATTTGCCAAGCCCCACCAGGTAATTACAAAAAACATAATTCCTGTGGTTAATATCCACATCAAAAACAAGCATATCAGGCAGCGAAACTGCGAAATAGTCGATGCGTATTTCAGCGTTCATGTGTGCAGTGCCAAAGTCTATAAAGCGTTTAAATATCTCTTCGGCCTTATCCGGCATGCCCACCTTTTGCCATGCAAGCGCCTGGTACAAAATTTTATCGGGTTGCGGATCGTTATAATAAATGGCCTGAACGGGTGTTGCATTGCCATTTGTTGCGGCGTAAAACTTATCGCGGGCAAGGTCGTGTAATTGCAGGCCTTCGTAAGCACAACCCATCAGGTAATTAATATCATTTTCGGGGGTACCATATAATTTCCCTTCACCAAGGTTTTCGGGATATTGCTCAACTGCCGATAAAAGATCGACTGCCTTTTGGTACCCGCCATTTCGAATAGCCAGTTTTGCCAGTTGTATATGGGCCAACAGGTACTGGCCAACCACTTTCCCTTCGCCGCCTTCCCATGGATGAAACTTACGCTCAGCTATCCAAAGTTTCGCTTTTTCATAGCGCCCAAGGCTGTTAAGCAATGTAATAAACTCCAGGTACAGGTCGTCGCGCTCATTAACGAGCGCATTGTGACTTTCGAGAAATTTAAAACGTTCATCCAAGGCTTTACCGGTTACTTTGTATAACTGGTCCAACTCCATCAAAACACGCGCGTCAGTTAAATCGAGTTTAAATGCCAGCTCCATTTCGGCAAGCGATTTTTCCGGTTGTTTTAACTTGTTATAATAAGCAAGCGACAAATTGCGATGAACGGTCGGGAAACTGCCATCCAATTCAGCTGACTTTTCCCAGCAGTCTATCGCTTCAGTGTACTGCCTTTTATCATACCACAAATTGCCTAAGTAATAATAAGCTTTAGCGTCTGCCGGATTAGTAGCTATCGCGCTCTTCAATATCAGCACTTCCTCTATTTTATTAGGGAAGCAGGTACCTGCGTTGCTGGCCGATCCCACCGTGCAAAACCACTTAGCTTTTTGATCGTCCCCTAAATTCGAGGCGAACCAGCCCTGGTAGTAGGATACCAGCGGATTTTCATCCCCGTAGGCTTCTTTATAGTTGTCTAACACAGCCAATGCCGCGTCATATATGCCTGCTGAGGCATAGCTTAGGGAGAGTTCGAGATAATTATTGGCTTCGCTGCGCATCAGGCCAAGCAAATCCTCCAGGTCGCGTTTATCGCTCCACTGTAGTAAATACCGCTCAAACAGGCAGCCGTAATTAAAAGGATCAATTGCCAGCGACTCGCCGATGAGGCTAAGGGCTTCATTGTTTTTGCCGCTTAAACGTAACAAAGCGACCTTAAGATGGCGTGCTGGATGACTGTGATAATTCCTGATCAGCGATTTGTCAATCAACGCCAGCGCTTGCTCCCTTTTGTTTTGGGCTGATGCAATGCGTGCCAATTCAAGATAAGCGCTGTGCTGTAAAGCATCGTTCCATGCAGCTTTGTAAAATGCATCGTATGCTTCATCCAGGCGGCCCTGCAACTTAAGGCTTAAACCCAGGTTAAAGTAGGGTTCTCCGTCGTAAGGGTTAGGGTTTCGCCCGGTGATGGTTTCAACTGCAGTTCTGAACCAGGGCCCGGCTTTGGCAAACTGGCCTCTTCTGAGCAGCAACAGGCCTTTAGCGTTGTTGTTTCGGATGTCTTTGGGGCTGCGACGCAATGCTTCATCGTAATAATCCATCGGGTTATAGGTGGCATGGCGATATTGCTCCAGGTGCAAGCCGTTAAGATACAAATCCTCTATTTGTTCAATATCCTGCGGCAGTTTTGCAGCGGTCGCGGCAGGGGGGATTTCTTTATCAATATTTTTTTCGGGCCTGAAGCTTACCAGCTTTACACCTTCAGCCGTAGAAACGATCACTTCGAGTTCTTTCCCGCTTATTCCCACCGGCAATTCGAAACTTGTTTCAAATACAGCATCCGGAGCTAAATCAACAATAAAGGTTTTAATTACTTCACCGTTATGCATTACGCCGACATTTGCTTTCTTATAAACACCTGTAGCGTAAACCTTGATAAAATACGCCTCGCCATCTAATCCGGCATTTATCATGGCTTCCTTTGTCGCATTTTTTACCATGCCTATGTGTGCATATGGCATAAAATACTGTTCAAAAGTTTTACCTTCATTCGGCTGGATCCAGGAGAAATCTGGCTGATTATCGGTAAACATACCGGTCATCAGTTCAATATAGGGCCCGTCTTCGTCGGTTAAGTTCCTGTCCCAGGCTTTGCCAAAATCGCCGTTCCCCCAGGTCCACTGTTTTTTTCCCGGCGATACGTGATGGTCGGCCACATGCAGCATACCGGCTTGCGTATCGTGCTCATAACAGCCCATAAAATCATATTTTGATTGTATAGCCATGTATGAGGTTGGCACCGGGATGTTTTTATAACGCGAAATATCTGTACCGGGAGCGTAGTCAACCTTGTAATAGGTACCTGTAGCTATCGGGAAATCGGATACATCACGTTTACCATGGTCAAATACGGCATAAACATCCGGCGGGAAAATAGACTGGTAGTGGTCATTTACTTTTACCGCAGGGTTGGCCCACCATAAAAAAGTTTGCGGAAATGGTGTGGGATTAAATAATTTGCCTTTAATTTCAAGGTAGGCTTTATCCGGGTAAAGCGTAAAACCCGCCATGCCCTTTGTTCTAAACATCACTTCAACCTCATTAACCCATATGGTTTTGCTTCCGTCCGGGTTTTCCTGTATTTTATAATCAACCGGCGAAAACGTGCTGGGCCGGTGGTGCTGTGGCCAGTTAAATTCAATGCCGCCAGATATCCATGGCCCTGCAAGGCCAACAAGCGCAGGCTTAATCACCTGGTTGTAATAAACAAAATCGCGCTTCATTACCTTGTCATAAGCACGCTGTATCCTGCCGCCGAGCTCGGGCAAAATCATAATTTGCAGGTATTCGTTTTCTATGAAAACAGCTGTATATGCACGGTCCTGTTTTTCGTCTTCTATCTTTTCAATTACAGGATGAGGATAAACCACACCGCTGCTGCCCTGATACACTCTTTTCTCCAGGAACATCGGATTCTTTTCAGGTTCTCCGGTGCCGTAAGTAGGAATGACGATTTGTTCAACCCAGGCTTTTACTTCCATATATTGTACTAATTTATTATTTTTTATTAGTTAGATGGTACCAGCTTTACCATAATGGCATCGGCAGTTGGTACGCTAAAAGAAAATGAATCCTGATCTTTAGCTATTTTTCCGATCGGCTGGTCGGTCAGAAAATCTTTAATGATATATTCACCGGCGCCAAGCCCGAGGTCGGCCCGGTGCCAGGTTGGGCCGAATTGTTTTTTATTATCGAAATTGAATACCGAAAGCAGCGTTTCGGCGCCCGGCAGGTAAAAGGCTATTTGCTGATCAAATGTTTCACCATCGGCAAATATTAAAGGGGTAAACGCTTTGGGGTTACTAAAGTAAGCGCATAAATATTTGTTATCCAGGTATTTTTTGGCTCTTTCATCAGCGAGTTTGTCGCGATAATCGGAGCCGTCGCCCAATATGCTGCCCATTGACATCATGGCAAACAGTCGCGTCCTGATCTCATTTTCGGTCAGGTCCTGGTTTTTCTCAAAGTTTTTCATGATGCTCACATCCAGGTTGGTGTAAGGCCAAAGGGTGCCTTGTACCCACCATAAATGCGAGCCGTTTGCCAGCGATCCCTCGGTGCTGCCATAATGGGGGAACCCCGGCTCATCATCCCGCAGGTGCGAATACACGTCTGTTGATATAAACCGGGTATGTGCATACTGGCTAGGGAACATGGGCGAAATGGCTTCTGATATAAAAATATCTTTACCCATAATTGAGTCTGCCAAATTCTTCAACATTTTCATACCGTAATTATAAGCCTGCAAACCGGTTCGTATGTTATGATTATAACGCCTGGTTGATTCCAATGCACCAGCTGTTAAAAAATCTATCTTAATAAATTTAGCGCCTATTGCTTTCGCCTGTTTTAAATTGTAAATGACGAATTGACGAACCGCAGGGTGAGTAGGATCCAGGGCAAGGCATCCCCAGTCGCCATCTTTAAACCAGATAGGCTGATTATTGCTATCGCGAAGTACAACATCTGCTAAATTATAATCTGTTCCTTCAAGCTTTGTATTCTCGGTATTATTCTTCCAGGCCCATTTGGCAAACGGAATAAAATAGAAACCCAATTGTTGATTCTTTTTTTCAATATATCTCCCGAAAGAAGCTAAAAGATTTGTTGTGTAAATAGATTGATCGTAAGAATCGATACTGATGACCGGTTTTGCATATTTGTTAAAATTGGGAAGTGTCTGGATAAAGTCGGGTATTTTCACTAAGTCCTTTGGCATCATTTTACCTTCGTAACCCAGTACACCTTCAACGCCAAAACTGTTCCAGTAAACAGGTGCATTCCCTGCCCAGGTTTGCCTGCCATTTAACATTACATTGGCATTGCCATATTCAGTAAATGCTTTGCGTACATCGCCGCCGCACAAATAAATGACGGACGAATTTACCGTGGCGCCTTTCATGGTGCCATGAGGCGCATGGTCATGTGTGCCGTCGTTGCCGCCGTAATCGGGGGGCAGTGCCGAATTATCGGCTGTTGCGTCACCATCATACACCACAAGAGAATCAATGCTTCCACTTTGTTTAGCCGCGCGGTAAATAATACCGGTTTTCCAAAAATCGTGTGACAGGCTGCCTATTACCAGGCCGAACAACTTGTTGTTGTCATAAACGGACGCAAACTCATAACTGGTACCTGTAAAAGCAGGTTTGGCGCTATCCCATTTGCGTTCAAGGATGTGCGACCAATTATCATTATCAAACGGTACATCCAGGAACCGGGGTTGCTCGCCCGGCTGAAATAGTTTTCCATCCTCGCGGGGCAATACTGCAAGCGCGCAGATGTCACGGGTTTCAATTTGCTCGTCCGTACCATCGCCTTTAACAGCGGAAAGGTTTGTGAAAATATATGGATGATCCTGGTACAACAAAATCTGCTGTATCAGGGTGATGCCGGGCGCATTGCCCATATGCCTGATGACAAGCCGGATGCCTTTGCCCGCATCGTTGTTAAACTCATTTGCCGAGGCTTGATGAACCTTGCAGCCCGAACTGGCAAGATACCCCGATGAAAGTTCGTTTACATAGGCAATGGTATTATTTAACACAACACCATTGCCGAAATGATAGTTTAAACGCCCCGTTTTATAATTTACCGATACCGACGACTCGCCTGTACTTACTACCAGGCTATCATCATATTTGGTTATCTTTTGTGCAGCAGCCGTTCCGGATAGCAGCAATAAACATGGTATTAAATATGTTATAACGGGGCGTATTTTAAACTTCATCACCTATTTTATTTTTAATTAATATCCCGGATTTTGCGCTTTCAATCCCAATGCGGGGTTATTCTGCAGCTCGGTTAACGGAATGGGGTACAACAAATTTTTCGAGGATATATTTTGCTTCGGATGGGGGTCGTTGCCGCCACCTCTCTCAACATATGGATTGTCACGTTGCTGTACAAGAGATACCAGCAGCCCGGTACGTTTAAGGTCGAACCAACGCCATCCTTCTGCTCCCAATTCCCGGCTGCGTTCGTCCATAATTTCACTGCGCAATGTGGCCTGGTCTGTTGATGTAAAATCAAGACTGCCATTACCAAAAGCACGTTCACGTATTTTGTTAAGGGGCGCCAATGCCGCGTCCGTCTGACCCAGTTCATTAAGTGTTTCCGCGTACATCAAAAATACGTCGGCCGAGCGCAGGTAGTACAGGTTTTTGCCTGAGTGGTATACATCGATATCGTTCGATGAAATATCATATTTCTTGACGGTAGGTTGTCCCGGATCAAACCACCAATAGTCGCTGGAACCCGAAGTAGGGTCATAACGATAGCCATTGATGGATGCGTACCAACGGGCATCATATTGATATTCCCACGAATAAGGCCGCGCAAAAACCGAATCTGAATAAAATGAAGTAGTGCATACAACCGTACCACCGTAACCCGGGGTGTGCACATTCCAGGTTTCCCCCTGTATTGGCGGTCCTGCGTAAGAACCATAAAAGTTTTGGAGGCCCTGGGTATCGTTTGTGTTATCGATGGAGTATTGAACCTCAAATAACGACTCTGCGTTATTTTCATGTTTTCCGTCAAACAGGTCAGCATAATTGTTTAGTATGCTGATATGATTATTGTTGATCAGGTCCTCAAATGTGGTTTTGGCGTCGGTATAATCATGCAGGGTAAGGTAAACTTTACCCAGCAAGGCTTTTGCAGCCTCAACACTTGCCCGGCCAGCATCGTTTCCTGCCAGCTTATCTTTTGTCCAGCAATTTGCAACTGCGAACTTCAGGTCAGCCTCTATCTGGTTATATACCTGCGCCTGGGGAACGCGCGGAAGGCCGTTTGTAACTGATGTATTCTCCAGCGGCATCGGCACATCGCCATATAGCTGTACCAGGTAAAAATAGTACAGCGCACGCATGAAACGCGCTTCACCTACAAGGCGGGTTTGAACAGTAGGATCTTCAAAATTTTTAATCTTCGGTATATACAGTATTGCTGCATTGGCGTTGTTTATGCCCTGGTAGCAAACCGTCCAAAAACCGCTAACATCGGCATTTTGACTGTTAAATGTAATATCATAAACATCCATGCCAACTATGCCTGCGTAATAAGCGCCATAGCCCTGGGCCTGGTAGCAACAACGCGCCTCATCGGTGCCAATTATCCCTATCAGCTGGTAGTCAGATCTTTTAAGTGTTTGCAATTGCTGATAAATACCGGTTACCCCGGCTATTGCCCCGGCTTCATCCTGATATACATTTGCCGCCGTAGCGAATACTTCAGGGGTATAGTTCAGCTGCTTACGGCAACTGCTGAACCCTTGCAGCAGTACTACTGCCAGGCCCACCGGCCAAAATTTTTGTAAATATTGCTTAATACTTTTCATATCAAAAATGTTTTTAATGTTATAGCCCTAATTTAGCACCCAGCAGGAACGTACGGTACCGCGGATAAATTTCATTTGCTGCATCAGCTCCGGCAACATCCGGATCGACACCTTTGTAACCTGTGAACAGGAATGGATTGAGTACCTGCGCATAAATATTCAGGCTTCGTACTTTTATTTTACTCAGCAATGCGGATGCAAAATCATACCCGAGGGTGATATGCTGTATTTTGAAATAGCTTGCATTTTGTATCGAGTAGCTTGATCCCTGCCCCGGGCCCCCAGGAAGTGTTTTCAGCGAAGTTCCGAAGGAGTTTGGCCTTGGGATGTTGGTATTGGTATTGGTTGGCGTCCAGTAATTACCGCCTTGCGTGGTCACGTTTCCGCTGCTGCCGTACCCTGCATTATAATAACTAAGATCGGTAAAAGTAAGGTTATTCAGTTGCTCCCCGTATTCATAGGTGCTATATACTGTAAGCGATACGCTCTTGTACCTGAAGTAATTCCAGAAACTGCCCCATCCTTTTGGAATGCTTGAACCTACAACCACCTCATCTTCGGGGGTTATTTTGCCATCACCGTTAACATCCTTGATCTTGATGTCGCCCGGCTTGCCGTTGGGGTTAAGGGCAAAATTATCGCCCTGTTGATATAAGCCGTCATAAACATAGTTAACATAAGTTCCGCTTGGCGGCAGGCCAACCCGCAACGCAAGGCTCACGGAGTCCCTGCCCGGGAACAGCTTGGTTATTTTGCTCTTATATTTAGACCAGTTGAGCGAGGTTTGCCAGGTAAAATTTTTGGTTTGTACAGGTGTTATCTTTAATGAGATGTCAATACCCTTTGTATTCATGGCAGCGACATTAATAAACTCGGTCTGGAAGCCAGACGAAGGGGCAAGGGGGAACGGCATTAGTAAACTGCTGATGTTTTTGTTATAAACATCTACTGACAGCTGAATCCGATTGTTTAGGAGTGCTATGTCGGTACCGGCGTTGAACTGGTGCTGCACTTCCCATTGCAGCGAGTTGTTACCCAATACGCCGTTTGTACCTGCAACATTATAACCGCTGGTTACAGATGAACCATTGAACGGATATGTTGAAGGATCATAACGTGTATAAATGGCATCGTAAGGCAAATTTTGATTGCCAACAAGCCCGTAGCTTAAACGTAGTTTAAAATCATTAAGCCATGTTTTTACATTATAACCCATCCACGGTTCATCAATTACGCGCCATGCGCCGCTGACAGTAGGAAACACCCCGAACTTGCTATTAGGCCCGAAGCGGCTTGAGCCGTCCTGGCGTATTGTTGCATTTAAAATATAGCGGCCTTTGTATTTATAAACAGCCCTTCCGAAAAACGAGCGTACCGCCCAACCTTGATAGTTGCTGTTGTCCTGTAATTTCTGGCCGCCGCTGCCTATAGCTTTATAAGAAAGCAGATCGGTAGGGAATTGATCTGCCTGCATATCTGTGGCAAAATCCTCGTGCTTTTCAAAAGTAAAACCGCCCAATAAATTTACCTCATGATCACCCGCTGTAAAATTATAGGTGGCAGTGTTTTCCCACAATACATCTGTAGCCCTTGTATTATATATTTCTCCAAAACCGTTTGTCGGTGAATAACCGGGCCCGGTAGTTCTTGGGTAATATTTATCCTCTTCGGCCTGGTAAACGTCGGCACCGATGCTCGAGCGTAACACCAGGTTTTTAATAGGTGTAAATTCCAGGTAAATGTTGGCATTGGTGCGATTGGTAGTATAAAGGTCTATCGCGTCAAACGCCAGCGTTGCCGGGTTAAAAATAGTAGGCGTACCTGTTGAATTGTCAACCACGATCAACGGCTGGCCGCTGCTGTCATAAATTGGCTGCAAAGGGCTTTCGGTAAGCGATTGCTGATATTCGTTGGGCAAGGCATTGTGGGTAATATCATGCGTATAATTAATACTGCCGCCTAATTTCAGGAATGGCCTGATGGTTGTTTCATCGGCCAGATAGCCTGCGTACTTTTTATAACCGGTATTAACAAGTATACCATCCTGGTTTTGATATTGACCGCTGAAATAAACCCGGTTTGACCCTGTACCGTTGGATACCGACAAGGTATAGTTTTCTGTAGGGGCATTATTATGCATAATGGCATTTTGCCAGTTGTAGTTGGTATAGCCGTTTGCAATACTTTGCAACTCATATGAGTTAAATATCTTACGGTCTGCAGTATCGGTTCCCGGTGCGCCAAATGTTCCGGGGTCGGCATCCTGGTACGCCGACCGCTTAAGGGTGGCGTAAGCCTGTGCACCAAGCATTGTATATGCCGGATTGTTTACCTGTATGCCGGTATACATCTCAAAATTTATGCTCGTAGCGCCTGCCTTAGGCTTTTTAGTGGTAATAAGTATCACACCTTCGGCCGCGCGGGAGCCATAAATACCGGCTGCTGCTGCATCTTTCAAAATCTCCACCGATTCAATGTCACTTGGATTAATATTCCGGATATCACCAACTAAAGCCACACCATCTACAATGTACAGCGGCCCATCCAGTTGTGTGATGGAATTTAATCCGCGAACATTAACTGTGGCGCCTGCACCCGGTTGTGTGCTGGCACTGTGCACTTCGAGCCCCGGTGCACGTGATGCCAGGGCTGTTGCAAGATTAGTGGATGGCATTTCACTGATCTGCTGTGCAGAAATACTGGTAATAGCGCCCGTAAGGTCTTTTCGTTTTTCCTTACCATAAGCAATCACCACCACTTCGGATAAATTTCCGCTGCTTTTTAGCAGGATGGTAATGGTGGTGCTATCAGCTACAGTCACCTTTTTGGGTTCGTAACCCGCAAAGGATGCCTGGATAGTTGCACCAACCGGAGCGTTGACAGTAAAATTGCCATGGTCGTCTGCGGCAAACTTGTTGACCGGCTGACCGGGAACATCAACGGTAATAGTTGCAAAGGGTAAGGCGTCATGTGTTTGTGAATCCTTTACCGAACCGTTGATTTTTTTCTGTTGGGCCGAGGCATTAATTATGCCGGCAGCAAACAGCGTAAAAATTAGTAATAGTTTTCTCATTATATATTGGTTTTAATCAGGTACTCATAAAAAAGATGGACAATAACACTCTCTCAGAAAAAACAATCCGTTTTCTCTGCCTTTTATAGCTTTTTCGGAATCAATAAATTTTTATTGCTATTCCCCTGGTTTTGTACTCCTAAAAAAAATATAATTGGTTTATGTAACAAACGTAACACATAGTAATGCGAAAAAAAATGATTTATTTTATGATAATGATGGATTTTATTACACTTTAGCACTAAATTATTATTTAAAATGGCCAAAGATAAGTTATTGCGCAAGCGCGAGGGGTTTGAGGGTCAAAGGCTGATCGTAATACCCAAAAAAATTGTATCCGAATTTCTGGTCAAAGACCCGGTAACGCGCCAGGTATATATAACCGACATTGGTTATTACCCGAAGGCAATGTTCCACTATGCCGAGCGGCTGCATGGCATCAGTCAGCACATTATTATCTACTGCATTGAAGGACACGGCTGGATCGAGATAGAAAAAAAACGGATCGGCATATCCCCATCGCAGTTTATTGCTATACCAGCCAATACCCCTCACAAGTACGGTGCAGACGAGAAAAACCCATGGTCGATATACTGGGCACATTTTAAGGGCGAAAATGCAGCATTTATTTCGGAATTAATCATCAGGAATTCAAATAACTATATGCCCCGGCTAACTTTCAGCGATGACCGCATCCGGCTGTTTGATGATATTTATTACAACCTTGAAAAAGGGTATGGTGATGACACCCTCCGTTATGTAAACATGATATTTTATCATTTTCTATCGTCAATGATATACGAAGACATGTTTAACCGGGAGAAAAAAGAACTGGCGCCGGGCGTTGTGGAGGCTGCCATCAAACTGATGCAGGATAACATACAAAAGACTATTACGCTTAATGAAATGGCATCATACTCCAATTTATCGGTAACACACTTTTCCACACTTTTCCGAAAGAAAACCGGGCACTCGCCTATAGAGTATTTTAATCATCTTAAAATCCAGAAAGCTTGTCAATACCTGTCTTTTACCAGCATGACCATCAAAGAACTTGCCTTTACTATAGGTGTTGAAGACCAATATTATTTTTCAAGAATGTTCGCGCGGCTAATGGGTATGTCGCCATCGGAGTACAGAAAACGTATTACCAGCAACAGTCAACCTGCCTTGTAAACGCACTTAAGTACAGTTACATAAATTCACTGCCGAACAATATCTTTAGCCTTCAAAAACTCCAGTAACAGCTGAATAAACCTGTCAAAAGCCTAGGCGTGCGGCACAATCTATGTACGTTCGGCTTCCGGATGCGCTACTTATCCCTTACGCACCCGAAACTCGTATTTTCAGTGCTGCTATCATGGTTAGCGACGCTTAGTTATTCCCGCAGACACATAAGGCCAAAAACATAAATAAATGCCTGTTTTTGCACTCAAATCCGATTTAGCTCTTTTCTCATTTTGATGAAGGGAATTAGCTTAAAAGACAAATACTTTTACGATGCTGAAACCGCCGGATGTTTTACTGATAGTTATTGAGCGCTGCCTGAAGTTTTTGTTTTATCGCAACTTCAGATGATGTAAGTTGGGTGAGTGGTCTTTTTTCTTTCAGATCGGCTGTGAAATGATAAAAATTACCTGCTTTGTTGCCTGTTTTATACAATTTATAATCGGCATCCTGCGCATAGCTTATTGGATTTGTAACAGAAAAAGTCGCAAACTTTAATGGAAAGGGATCAAAATAACAATATATCCACGATCTTGCAGAGCTATTGTTACCGAAAAGTTGTGGGTAAAACGAAACACCATCCACCTTAGCAGGCCTGTTGATTACGCCTGCCATATCTAAAAATGTTGGATAAAAATCAGTAAAATCAACCAGGTTGTTATCTGTGCCGGGGGCAATATGCCCTGGCCAGTAAACGAAGAGTGGCACATGGGTACCATACTGTGTCGTCAGGCCTTTTTGTCCTTGTACAAGTTGGCCATTAAAACGTGAATGATAATCTGCCTGGCTGCCGTTATCGCCGGCGAAAACGATTATCGTGTTTTTATCCAGGCCATCGGATTTGAGTTTATTAATTAAAGCGCCAACCTTTATATCCATATAGTGAGTCATCGAACCGATGTAGGTTGTGTCTTCCAGGTTAATGTCGTCATAAGGCTCCTTAAATCGCGCATCCAGCGGCGTAGGCTGATGGGGCGAGTGCACCAGATTAAATGAATAATAAATAAAAAACGGTTTGTCCTTGTTTTGATCGATAAAATTATACGCATAATCGGCTGTGATATCTTCGCTGTATTGGCCTGCGGTCATAATTGAGGTTAAAACGCCGCTATTTGCATACAAACGGGGACTTCTGTAATGCGACTGCGCCCAGACTGAATTGCTCTCGTCCCAAACACAAAAACTATCAAACCCCGTATTCTCAATGCCCAGGCTTGCGCCATCTAATTGCCATTTACCCACAACACAGGTTTTGTAGCCATTTTGCTGCAACACTTTTGCGTACGATGTATAGGTGGTATCATAGGCGCCCCAACCGTATTTCATATAATTGCGGAAATTGTATAAGCCCGACAGAAGCTCTACACGAGACGGCGAACAAAGCGGCGTGGCATTGCACTGGGTAAAAACTAAAGCATTTGCCGCCAGGCTATCCAAATGCATAGTGTTATATGACTGGCCACCGTCAAATGTGGGCATTTCATACCCTACATCATCACCAAGAACAAAAATAATGTTTGGCTTACCGCCATTGGGGGGTTGATGCAATGGGTAACCCGATATTCCCACCACTTTTTCCCTTTTGCAACTTATACTAAAAAGAAAAATGACTCCAAAAAAAAGCAGTGTTGGTATAGGTTTCATCAGGCGGGGTTTTCCTCTAAATTTTAGTCGATCTGAATTTAACTCAAATATATTTTTTATTTTCATAGAAACAACACTTATCAATTACAATCTTTAATCCGATTATCAATTCTCATTTGTCCCCAACACATCTAAACCCGGTATTTTCGGTACCGCTATCTTCGGTGCTTTTTTGCCGGTTAGCTACGCGGTACCCGGAACAATAGCTGGCATTGCATAAAAAAGAGCCGCCGCGCAGTACCCGTTTCTGCGCGTAGGTGTTTTCGGGATCGAAACTTTTGGCAGGGCCTGCGGGGTTGCTTACGCCGTTCGCTGTATTTATGATGCTGTAATAATTGGCGCCATAAAGGTCGCTGCACCATTCCCAGGCGTTGCCGGCCATATCATACAGTCCATAACCGTTCGCCGGGAAGGAGCCTACCGGCGAAGTATAGTAGTACTTATCGGCCAGGGTGTTTTGATCGGGGAAATGTCCCTGCCAGGTATTCGCTTTTGGTTTGCCTTCGTTTACGGGCTCATTTCCCCAGGGAAATTCCTTGTCAACCAAACCACCCCGCGCGGCCCATTCCCATTCAGCCTCAGTGGGTAATCGTTTGTGCGCCCATTTGCAATAGGCCTCAGCATCGTACCACGATACCTGCACAACCGGGTAATTTCCTTTTCCTTTGATATCGCTGCCCGGCCCGTGCGGATGCCGCCAGCTGGCGCCTTTTTGCCACGACCACCATTGACCGGCATTTTCAAGGGTAACCGGATGGTTTGGCGGTGTAAAAACCAGCGAAGCGGCCACCAGTAGTTTATCATCGGGTTTTGGCGTACCGGGGGGCATCTGCTTCTTTAGATCGTCCCAATCAGGTTTTTTTTCGGCAGTGGTAACATAACCGGTGGCCCTTACAAATTTGCTGAACTCGCTATTTGTCACCAGTGTTTTGTCCATCCAAAAACCATCAAGCCTTACCTTGTGCCTCGGAAACTCATCGCGAAATGCATCCTTATTTCCTGATCCCATCATAAACGTGCCGGCCGGGACCCATACCATTCCATTTTGCGAGAATGCAATTGAGTGGTCACCACGCGAGATTACTATTTTTGAAGGTGCGGTTAACGACGCAAACCGGGCGGGGATATTGGATGAACAACATAGCGCAACTTTTTCCTTTTTTACTGGCGCGGCGGCTAAAACGGCAACACTGGTTTCGGGCTTGCGGTTATATCCGCATGCGTAAAGCAAAAGGAATAACAGTATTATGCAAAATGTTCTGTTTAAGCGCTGCATCATCAACTACCTTTTAAATCCCTTGTAACCCATGTCGTCAGCAGGTATAAAATTAATATCAGGCGGAACGCTATTTGTTGGGAGATGCCAATGGTGCGTAGGTGGCGTCCTCAACTGGGCTGGCGAGTTTAGCGAGGCACGGAAAGCATTAAGAGAATTATCGGAAGATTCGGCTTTTTGATAGCTAAAGACTAAGCAAAGTAAAAAAGTAGCTATAATAAGGAATATCTCAGGATACATGCAGGGGTATTATTTAATGAATAAAAGTAAAATATTTTTTATCTTTTTTATAATATATATCATTTTTCCTGGAAAAAGATATTTTTTTTAGGCGCTGTTATCAGTTACGGGAGTTAAGTTCAAAACGCTACATTTTAGGCAGAATTTTTGTTCGCGTGTTCACGTTTTTTTCGTTTTACACTTTTTTTAAAATTTTGATTATTAGTTGTTTGTGATACTTTATTCATTAATTGAAATGCCGTTTGTTGACAAAATAGCGCCGCCAAGTAAACGGGGGATTTTGCTGAATAGCACATCCAGGAACGCATTCCCGATAAATCCTGCCGTCGGCCACACCGAAGCTTTAATTTTTTTGATGAACTATAGCCATAATTAACCAATTAATACAGCTTGCAACCCGCCAATAGCTTCTATAGTTAATCGGCCACGGACAAATGATGCTGGAGTTGGATGATCTCAATCTACCAATGGATTTTATAAATAGGATTATTATTTAACTAATATGAAAACTTAAAATCATAATCGCGGTTATTTATTGACAAAATAATCAATTATGGCAAAGAAAACTACGGGACCGGAAAACAAGAAACAGGATGACCTGGCATATAATAAAGAAACAGGCAGCGGCGAGTTCATGACCACCGACCAGGGCCTCAAGATAAACGACGATACCAATTCGTTAAAAGCAGGCGAACGGGGCGCCACCCTGCTGGAGGACTTTATCCTTCGCGAAAAGATTACACATTTTGATCATGAACGCATCCCGGAACGCATAGTGCATGCGCGCGGTTCGGCGGCGCACGGTGTTTTCCAGGTTTATGAATCGATGGCAAAATATACCAAAGCAGGTTTTTTGCAGGACCCATCGGTAAAAACGCCGGTATTTGTCCGCTTCTCAACAGTTGCCGGTTTTCGTGGCTCTACGGACTTAGCGCGCGATGTGCGGGGCTTTGCAGTGAAGTTTTATACTGAGGAAGGCAACTACGACCTGGTAGGCAACAATATGCCAGTGTTTTTTATCCAGGATGCCATTAAATTCCCAGATCTGATCCACGCTGTAAAGCCCGAACCGCATAACGAGATACCGCAGGCGGCATCGGCACATGATACCTTTTGGGATTTTATTTCGCTCACGCCGGAATCTATGCACATGATCATGTGGGCCATGTCTGACAGGGCGCTTCCGCGCAGTTTGCGGATGATGGAAGGCTTTGGCATCCATACTTTCAGGTTTATTAATGCACAGGGCAAATCGCACTTTGTTAAGTTCCACTGGAAACCCTTGCTGGGCATGCATGCTGTTGCCTGGGACGAAGCGCAAAAAATATCGGGCAAAAATTCAGACTTCCATCGGCAGGATCTTTGGGAAGCTATTGAAAACGGCGCCTTCCCCGAGTGGGAATTCGGCGTGCAGATCATTCCGGAAGAAGATGAACACAAATATCCTTTCGATTTACTCGATCCCACCAAGCTCATTCCGGAAGAATTAGTGCCGGTTATGCGGATCGGCAAGATGACACTAAACCGCAATCCCGATAATTTCTTTGCAGAAACGGAGCAGGTAGCGTTTCATCCGGGGCACCTGGTGCCAGGGATAGATTTCACCAATGACCCCCTTTTACAGGGTCGATTGTTTTCTTATACAGATACTCAGCTTTCGCGTTTGGGCAGTCCCAACTTTCACGAGATCCCGATCAACCGTTCCATCAATCCCGTGCACAACAGCCAGCGCGACGGGCATATGCGGCAGCAAATAAACGTTGGCAAAACCAGCTATCACCCCAACACTACCGGCGACGGTTTCCCGCAGCAGGCAAAGATTGCCGACGGTGGCTTCAGCAGTTATGAAGAACGTATTGATGCCAGGAAAGTAAGGGCACGCAGTAAAAGTTTTATGGATTTCTTTAGCCAGGCCACACTTTTTTTCAACAGCCAGTCGGAGCCCGAGCAAAACCATATTGTAGATGCTTTGCGGTTTGAACTTGGTAAACTGGAAACCGAAGCGATTCGCGAAAGGATGGTGGGCCTGTTAGCAAAGGTGAGCAATATACTTGCATCAAAAGTTGCTGAAGGGTTAGGTATGGCTGTGCCAAAGCCACAGGAACCACTAAACCACAACTTTGGGGCTGATGCAAACCCGGATAACTACCAGGACCAGCCACGGAAACAAATAGAAAAATCACCTGCTTTAAGCATGACTAACAGCCCGAAGGATACGATCAAAACGCGACAGATAGCAATTCTTGCTGCTGATGGGGTTGACGGTAAGGCTTTAAAAGCTATGAAATCGGCACTACTGGCAGAGGGCGCGCAATGCAAATTGATTGCACCTCATGGCGGATTTATTAAAGATGCCGGGGGAAATGATAATAAAGTTGATATGAGTTTTTTAACTGCCGCATCGGTGATATTTGATGCAGTGTATGTCCCGGCAGGATCCAGGGATTTGTTTACCAATGCGGATGCCATTCACTTTGTAAACGAAGCCTATCGCCATTGCAAGGCTATTGCTGCTGACGATACATCGTTTCTTGAAAAAACTTACGTCGCTGAAAAACTGAAAACACCGGGTATTGTTATAGGAAAATCGCCGAAAGAATTTATTGATGCTATTGCACAGCACCGCTTTTGGGAGCGCGAAAAAAATGATAAAGTAACGGCTTAATGGATATCGATATTAATCAACTAATTATTCCCGCAGCACGAAAAGGAGAACTGGAAGTGTTGCGGGAGCTTGTTCGCCAGGGCGCAAACCTGGAAACCCGCGACGAAAAAGGTTATACACCTTTAATAATAGCGTGTTATAACAACCGCTACGAAGCGGTTAAACTTTTGCTGGACGCAGGAGCAGATGTAAACGGGGCCGATGCCGGCGGCAATACCGCATTAATGGGCGCCGCTTTTAAGGGATACAACAACATCGCCGGCTTGCTGATAGCCCACGGCGCCGATTTGAATGCCCGCCATGGCAATGGCGGAACAGCCCTAATGTTTGCTGTTACCTTCGGTCGTAACGATTTGGTTAAATTATTGCTTGCAAATGGCGCAGACATCGCTATCCGCGAAAAAAATGGTTATACGGCTTTAGACCTGGCGTTGCAGCAAAATAATGGCGAAGCCATCCAATTATTGTCAGCAAGTAAAATAGAATCCAATGGGGAGTGAACCGCGTTTTCCGATAAGGGAACTGGGACAGGATGACCTGCTCGCCTTTTTTATCAGTCACCTCAACCGTATTTATTGCGCTAAAAGCCAGCTGGTAGAAAAATTGCCCGAATTGTCGCGCCAGGCGCATTTCCTGGATTTAACACAATCGATAGACGAAACAGTAGATGTGGTGCGATTGCAGATCCAGCGGATGAAGCAAATGTATATTATACTTGATTCTTTTTATCATGCTGAAAGCTGTAACGGCCTCATTGGCCTGTTGGACGAAGCATTTCAATCCATCGGACCACAAAGCAACAAACCGGGTTTGCGCGACCTGTCTATCCTTTTTTATATGCTGAATATCGAGAGCATTGAAATGGCCTCTTTCAAAATGCTGATGTTAGTATCCGAAAAAATGTATGAGCCGAAAGTGACACAATTGTTATTGGAATGTTATGACGAAGCAAAAGAAGATAGGGTATTGCTAAGGCAGATAGCTGATCATTATATATAGTTGAAAAAAGGAGAATCCTGCGCCTTAACCAGGACACATTGGTTCAATATTTTCTAAAAATCGATGTTATGGCAACAAAAACAAAAAAACCGGTAAAAAAATGGTCGGCAGAGGTAACCGAACACAGTGATGCAATGGACTTGGAAAAGGATATTTTTAAATCTGGCGACCCGGATAAGATTGCTGCATCTGTAAAACGCTCGGCCGAACAAAGCGACAGACGCAAAGCATCGCCTTACCAAAGCGCCATGTCGATGCTTACATTTTATGAGAACAGGGCTGGGAAAAACCTGGACGCAGATGAAAAAGAAACGCTGGAAAAAGCCAAAGACAGGTTGCGCGAGTTGTTTGGCAAGGAGGAAAAGAAATGAAAAATATAACCGAACAGTTACCCGAGCAACAAACGGGCAGGCAAACGGACTTTACCCATGAAAAGGTTTATTATACCTTGGAATCCGCACACGTGGCTTTCCGCGCAGCCTGTGGCCGCTTGTTGTCAGTTGATAAGTGGCATGAATATGCCGGCGCAGGTTCTGCAAAATTCACACTGACGAATAACTTGGGCGATGAGCTGTTTGGACTTGCTGCCGAAGGCTTTTATTTCAGTATCGACCTTCCGGCACCAGGCTCCGATGCCGGTGATGGACTGGAGTGGGTGATGATTGAACGCATTGCAACCGAAGGCAGTGCCGACACAGCCGAAGAATATTTGCTGATGACCGTAAGGCCTGTACCTGATCCTAAAAGAGCCGACCCGGAGATAGCACATTTTTATGAGGACGTATCTACTAATACCCTCATTATCCGCCGCGATGGCCGGAATCTGACAGCTGGCGCGCATGGCCGTAATGAAACGCCAAACAACGAAGATGTTGATTTGCATGATAAGATCAGGAACACTGCCATTGCCTTGATGGCGCGTGCCGGACTGGCAGGCCCGCAATGGAAGAAGTTGGTAAAGGGCCTGATTGAGTATGAAGAAGAAAAAGAATAAGAATAAGCTATTCCGGTAACTACCTCGCCATTGTAGGTCCCTGAAATATTTTTTCACAAAAAAACCGGTTCGCACATAGCAAACCGGTTTTTTTTATTTACAGTTATATGCTGATCAGATAACAGTGGTATCTCTTCTGAGAAATCCCAAAATCAACGCGATAACCGCAATAACCAATAAAATATGAATTAAACCTCCGGCTGCGTAAGCAAACGTGCCGATAGCCCATCCTATGATCAGGATTACGGCTATAATGTACAATAATGATCTCATGGTATATGTTTTTAATTGTAAGTAGATGACCAACTATTGCAATTTGGATACCAATATTTATTTGTGTGAGATTTACAGCTCGAACACTGATTTTAGAGATGAAACTGTATAGAATAGAACGCGCTAATCAGGACAAACCACAAAAATGTGCAGGAAGTGGAATTAAGAAAATGGGTTTGGCGATTAGGGTATCCCGCTACTGACGCGGCGATTCATGCAGCAAATCACAATTCCCAACAACAGGCAACTTTCAAAATATTATTTTTATCACAACAATTCAGACAATAGTTTGTAATTTCCGCAGTATTATTCCCCACCTAAAAGAATGCAGTCATTAGATCCAATAATTCTCCAGAAAGTAAACGCATGGCTTCAGGGAAGCTACGATGCGGATGTAAAACAACAAATTCAGAAACTGCTTGATGAAAGTGCTTTTACCGAGCTGACGGACGCTTTTTACCGCGATCTTGAATTTGGCACGGGTGGTTTGCGGGGTACTATGGGCCCCGGTTCAAACCGCATCAATAAATATACTATCGGCTCGGCCACCCAGGGACTGGCCAATCACCTTAAAAAGAAATATCCGGGCGAAAAAGTGAGCGTGGCCATAGCGCACGACAGCAGAAACAATGCCGACCTGTTTGCTGGTATAACGGCCAATGTATTTTCGGCAAACGGCATTCACGTTTATTTTTTTAAAGCCCTTCGGCCTACGCCCGAATTGTCGTTTGCTATTCGCCAGTTAGGCTGCAAAAGCGGCGTAATGCTTACAGCATCGCATAATCCTAAAGAATATAACGGCTATAAAGCTTACGGCGCCGACGGTGGCCAGTTCGTATTCCCTGAAGATGTAGCGGTTATGGATGAAGTAGCTGCGATTAAAAGCATTGACGACGTTAAATTTGAGCGGGTTGATGAAAATATTGAACTGATAGGCGAGGAGATCGACCAGTCGTACCTTGAGCAGATCACCGCATTGTCAGTCTCTAAGGAGTCCATCCGGCATCAGAAAGACCTGAAGATCGTTTACTCGCCAATCCACGGAACTGGTATCACCCTGGTGCCAAAGGCGCTGGAGATGTTCGGTTTTGAAAACGTGATTTTGGTTGATGAGCAAACAACGCCTGATGGAAATTTCCCAACCGTTATTTATCCAAACCCCGAGGAGAAGGAAGCTTTAACACTGGCCCTGAAAAAAGCGCAGGAGGTAGATGCCGACCTGGTGCTGGCCACCGACCCTGATGCCGACCGTGTAGGCATAGCCGTAAGGGACCTGGATAACGAATTTATTTTACTGAACGGTAACCAAACCGGCAGTATGCTCATCAATTACCTGCTAACCGCCTGGGAAGAAGCCGGCAAATTAACCGGTAAGGAATATATTGTAAAAACCATTGTAACTTCAAACCTGATCGATACTATCGCGGCAGCAAAAAAAGTAAAATGCTTTAATACCCTAACCGGCTTTAAGTATATTGGCGAACTGATGACCAAACTGCAGGGTAAGGAAACCTTTATAGGTGGCGGCGAAGAGAGCTATGGCTATTTAATAGGCGAACTGGTGCGCGATAAAGATGCTGTTGTTTCGAGCGCGTTTATAGCCGAAATGACGGCTTACTACAAAGACAAAGGCAGCAGCCTGTTCGAAGCTCTGCTGGAAACTTATGTACAATATGGTTTCTATAAAGAAAAGCTGATATCGATCACTAAAAAGGGTAAAACAGGCGCCGAGGATATTAAAGCCATGATGGAGAAATTCCGTACCAATCCGCCGGCAACATTAGGCGGCTCAAAAGTGGTTACACTGAAAGATTACGAACTCCGCGTGGAAACCGATCTTACTACCAACGCGACGAAACCTATTGAGCTACCAAAATCAGATGTGTTGCAGTTTATTACTGCGGATGGCAGCATCATTTCGGCCCGGCCATCAGGCACCGAACCTAAAATTAAATTCTATTGCAGTGTAAATGGTAAGCTTAGCAGCAAAGCAGCCTATAAGGAAACCGACAAGCAATTAGATGAAAAAATAGATAACATCATCAAAGACCTGGGTGTTTAATCCTGTTTCAGTACCTATCCTCCGCCTTCGGTGGAGGATAGGTATGATTTCGCCCTGGATAGGTTTGCATATCGCCCGGAATGTTTCGTCCGGCTAGGCAGACAAGCGCCTTGCCGCGCAGAATTTAACGCTTCCTGCATGTTCTAGTGTTCCAGGTTTCACACACCACTGTCTCGTCCTGATTAGGGTTGACAGAAAGGAAATCAGATGACCTACGAAGAAACCAAGAAACAGATAATTGAAGAATACTTGGCAGGTGGAGTAAGCTTGCGTACATTGGCCAAGCAGTATAACCGCTGCACTACAAGTATTTACAGATGGATAATGACTGAGAAAGAGCAAAATAAGATGCAGGAAGGTCTTCACCCCAAGCCTATTGTTAAGATTCCCCCACCAGAACCGGAGTCGATGTCAACAGATGTTGCCTGGCTGCAGCAAGAATTACGATCCCGCCTGTCCAAGCGTGCCGCTTGGACACATACTTATTTAAGCGTGCCGCTTAAATGATAAAAACCTATTGGTAATTTGCCGGTAAATTCCCATATTTATCTTATGTCACGTAACGCCTCAACCGACGAACTTTATTTCGTAACCTTAACCGTAGTAGATTGGATCGATGTTTTCACCCGGCGCGAATACAGCGACTTCATTATTGACAACCTTGCCTGGTGCCAGCAACATAAAAATCTGAACATTTATGCCTACGTTATCATGACCAATCATATTCACATGGTTGCAAATGTACCGGACGGATCGCTAGGAGAGGTGTTGGGCCGTTTTAAAAGCCATACCTCAAAAAAACTGTTTGACATGATAGCTAATAATACGCAGGAGAGCAGGCGTGGGTGGATGGTCAAAGCTTTTGAGCGGGCTGGAAAATATAATCCCTTAAACGAAAAACATCAATTTTGGCAGAATGGAAATTACCCGGTTTCTCTTTATTCGCTCGCCGTTATTGAACAAAAGATCGCTTATATTCACGAAAACCCGGTTAGGGCTGGATTTGTAGGTTCGGCACACGAATATTGGTATAGCAGTGCAAATCCTGAAAGCCCCTTAAAGATTATTTATTAGTTGTTAATTTAAGCGGCACGCTTAAATCGTTATGTGTCCAAGCGGCACGCTTGGACAGGCGGGTGATCATTACAGACACGCGAACCGGCACCTTTAAATTCCCCTTAATGGGCATAAAGCCTACCGGAAAAAAGTTTAACTACCCGGATGCTGATATACTTGTTTTTAACAAAGATGGCCTCATCATATCGCACCGCGCAATCCAATCAAACATGACCATTTTTGCTCAACTAGGGATTACGCCACTGAGTAATTAATTTTTTGTTATTTGCGTCTTGTCCAACATTGCAGCGCCGGTTCCGTTCCGAAGACGCTGCTGTAACATGAAAAATTTATTGCTTGAATAAAACGGTCTCAACCTCATTAATAATGAGTTTTGTATCAGGCATCAGCTTGCGTATCCTGTCGGTTTCTGCAGGTGTAATATCGCCATGTATTTTAAACTGCTCCACTTTTATATTCGCCATTTCGTCGGGAATATGTACACCGTTGGTAAAATAAAATTCCAGCAATTTTATAGGCCCTATTTGGAAAATCTCGGGAGGGATTGTTTTACCGCGCAGCATAATGCCACCCCAATTCTCGGGCTTGTTTTTCTGTTTCAATTGATCGACCACGGACTGACTAATGCTAGCAGTGTCTTTTTTTCTAATCATCCAGCCAATTTCGGGCCGAAGGCCAAATGTGCTGTCATTTTGCTTTAAACCAACAAAGCCAGCCCATAATTCAAGTGGGGTTTTAACAAAATTACCTGTACCGTCGCCATATTGATATTCCAGGTCAACTTTTACCATCTCGTTAGGCAGGCCGCCTGTTCCGCTAATCTCTTTTAGTTCCATGCGTTTGCCGTCTTTATCATACGGAAAAAACTTAACTATCCACCCATCAATAATGGTAGGCGACCCGCATTTACCTTCCGAATGATATTTGAACATATTTTTCCAAAAAATTTGGTCAACTTTACCCTGCGATGCCTGTATAAACTGTTTCAATAACGGTTCAATTTCATCAATCCACCAGTCAAGTTTGTATTTTCTCAGCGCCTCGGTTTTGGCTAAAACACGTCGCCAGTCTTGCGAAGTGCCCTCCAAAGTTATTTTTGGTATCCCGCATCCTATTCTGATCACTATAAAATCAAAGTACGATTTTATAGCATTCATCAACGTAATTTGCGAGGCCACCTTCGTAATCGGCGTAGTGGTACTAAAATCGGCTGTTAGGGCATCGGTAAGATGCTGACCCGTATGTGCGGCTATTTGCTTGCTAAACCTGGGGAAAACCTCCGCCCACGGACTCTTTGGATCATCCAGTATTATCCTGTCGTCTCGTACAATTAAGCTTGTTTTTCCATCAAAATCAACCAATAATTTGCGCAGTTCTTCGCTGTTGTTGTTAACATGGTTGGCAAAACCCTGGCTAATGAGCAACCACATCATATCCGGCGAAAGCGTAAACGGACGGTGATCGGCGTAAGCGGCATACATGCCTTCAAAAAAAGGGTGATAACCACGTGTTACAAGGCTATCGTTAATCTCACTTTTAGCGATGATGTTAAATGCAGGGTCGGGATGCGGTCCATCTAACGAATATCTCGATATTCCATTATCCAGCCGGATTAGGTCTTCAAGTATCACGCGGTAATCCACAACCAATAAAAGTTTTTCTGGCGGTTTCAGATCCTCAACCTTGAAGGTTATGCTATTCTGCCCGTAACAGCTGAGTATATTAATTAACAAAAGCGCGGTGATGTAAAAATTTCTCATCGGTGTTTGATTTTTAGGTTAGATGCAGCGGAACATCATATTCCACAAATAAATCCAAAACAACATCAATGTGCAACCCCAAGGTAACGAACGTACTTAATCGGGTCCCTTTTTGAAATGAGCAATCTGATTCGTTTATAAGTCGCAATTGTATCCGGCTCTTCATGAAAACTTAATGCATTATTGATTATTTTTCCGTTGTAACTGTACTGAACATTGACATCATATACCCCTCCTGAACGGGTACAATTTTTTACCGTTGCGATAACCATCACGCCATCTTTCAATTCTCGATTGTCCCTATTCAAGTCCCAAACTCCATAGGCGATACAGGCCAGAAAAATAGCGAGCATAATCCATTGTTGGTACTTAGTTTTCATTTGTGTTCCCAATTAAGTTATTCGGTTAACCTATCAGTTGCCTCACTTCCCAACCCGTCTCAACAACTCCCTTTCAATCAAAAACTGCAAAGCCTGTATAGTCCTTCCGGGCGGGATGGCTGGCCTAAAGATATTAAACTTCGAAACTATTTCATGAGCTGCAGTGCGTTCGCTGCATAGGGCATACAAACTTTCCCATTCGGCGGGGCTGAGGTAGGTATTTATTTTTTTGAGCTGATTTGCGGCATCAGCATCGTATTGGCGAGCAATCAACTGGTTTGGTCCCAAACGGATCCGGTCATGCCTCCGCTGCCAATATGGGTTATTGGCAAACGCAGTTACCTGCCGGTACATATTAACGCGTTCCTGCAAGTAACTTTCAAAACGGTTGCGGTTCATTTTGGTGAGCAGGGCCAATGCATTTTCATCGCCATCTAAATAGTTTCCCAAATAATCGGCCGAAGTTATCGCACTATTGAGCGCATGGAAAAGTCCGGCGGAAGTGAGCGGGTCAACCGCATAGCAGGCATCGCCAATGGGTAACCAGCTATCAGCAACGGGAATCTCTGTAAAGTAAGATGACGCGGGGCATACGGAAATATCGGCCAGTTTTTCACCGGGCGCCATGGTGTTAAACAGGCCAGATTGCTGCATATACTCCAGCCATGCGCTTTTTTTGCTGAGCTTTAAATCGTTTAAAATATCGGCATCGGTAAACAGGGTAACAAAGCGGGCGTTTTTATGGTTGACGGCGCTGTAGCGCCAGCCATCGGGCATTGCTTCGATAAACGAGGATATCTTCTGCACAGGCCGCTCCTGTGGGGCAAAAATGCCGGTAATGGCTACCTGTGTATCAAACATGATCTTGTTACCACCTGCCTTACGTGCAAATGCGCTGTTTCTGCCCGAGGCATCCACTACAAAAGATGCGCGAATGAGGTGTTCTGTTTCGCCCTGTTTAAGCCGGAGCTGCCATTTACCATCGTCGCCGCGTTTTGTGTCCTGAAGCTGGCCGATGGTTATGCACGTAATATCCTGCTTGCTAACAGCATCCTGTAAATCTCCCGCAAAAACCGCTTTGTTTAATTGCCAGCTGGTATCAAAGACCTCAAAAACCGATTCACGCACCAGCGTTTGATTGCCGCCCCAGCGCGAAACAATACCGCTTGATACCGGATACTTTTCAACCAGGTGACCCAAATCAAGCTGGCAAAGCAGCTGATGACCTGCCATCGGTAGTGTTTCGGTGATGTTTTCATCAAAGCCGGGTTCGCGACCAACCAAAACAATGTTCTTTACGCCCTTCTTTTTGAGCGCCAAAGCCATTGCACAGCCGGCTATTCCCCGCCCTATAATGAGCACATCAGCCTCAATCATTTAAGCGTTGCTTTTGGTTATTACGCTCATCTGCTGGTCGCTGTTGCGGGGCAGTAAGCGCGCTACCTCGATGTATTTGGGGTTGCCCTCGGCCTTGTCGCGCCCAATAATAAAACCCATGTTTTTCCATTCGGTAACCATTGTCAAATCGTCGGCAAATTGCAGGTAATCGGGTGCATTCTGGTCAAAATCAATCCCTGCCCAGGCAACTTGTGTCCATTTGCCTTCGCCAACATCAGCATAAACCCATAGCGGCCGTTGTGCTGGCCACCAAAACACTACCTTGTCAATCAGCGGTTGTGCGGCACATTCGTTAAAATCAGCCTGCCAGGGTACAGCCATAAATTTGGTAGCATCGCCCGGCTCCAGGCCAGCGGGCAGATTAAAATCAAGGCTCAGCGGCACGGGCACATTCTTTTTATGTTTTAGGCGGAAAGGCTCATCATATATAGCCGTATTGCGGCAAATCCAGGTCATTTCAATCCCCGGCGAAAACGCACCGCCTACACAATTACCTAATACGGCTTCGGTCAGCAGCCTTCCCGGATGAACAGCCGGAGCAGTGCCGCGTACAAATTTACCATCGGCCCATTGTTCCAGCAGGAAATACTGCGTTTGGGTGAAGGTAAGGTACCGGGATGATGACAACGCTTCGGACAAACAGTCATCACCCGCAAGGTAAGGCATCATGGTATGCCCCGATTGCGGCGACTGGATCAGGTTTTCCTGGTTGGGTGCACGCACTTTATCCAGGTAATATTTCCGCATGCTGTCATATTTGGCATCAGGGTCGCCCAATATGGCCAGGTTAAATTCGTGTGGTTTTGGTGGAATAGCTACTACCCATGGATAAGTGTTGCCACGCTCCAGGATGGGCAGGATCTCGGTATCAAAATCTGGCAGGTAGCCAGTGTTCCATTCATAATTTTGAAAAATATCTTTACGGAAATCCATATTGCGTACGGCAACATCATACATGGTATCGTGCAGGGTAACCAGGTTGGCAACCTGCGGCGCATATTTTGGCGGGGCAACCATCACCCAGGCGCCGGCAGCGTCAACCACCTGCCCGTCGGCAAGGTGTACTTTTGCCTGCACGGGGCCGTCGGAGGTATCGTCCCACCAGCCATCATTATTGGCATAATCGGTTATCTCGGGCGAGTAATGTGATGTGCCAGAGCTGCCGTGACCACCCAAAACAATCAGCCGTCCCTGTGCGTCGGTAAGCATATCGCCAATGGTATCAATAGGAAAAGGTTTGATGTCATCAGGCGGGTAGGTAGCAGGGTAGCCTTTTGCGGTACCCTTCGCAAACGAAGCCTGCTGGCTGGGGCCGGTTAGTGTTCTTGGTCCCGGATCGATGATCAGCTTTTGTCGGGCCTCTTTGCCTTTTATATAGCTGTTGCGCCACGGGTGGTTGGAGGCATAACCATTCTCGCCCAGCGAGGTGATAAAATCGTACCAAACCGGCTTTTTATTGGCCAGGTGTACGGTCCATTCAATGCTTTCCACACCCTTGGCTCCGGGTGTTACTTCTTCAATAAACTCCCCGGCAACGGTTTCTTTATATACCCGGAACCGCGCACCCTGCCGGCGTACTTTATCCGCGCTATCGCGGAAATCGGATGCGGTAAACGGCGAGCCGTCCGGGTTAATGGGTAAACCACGATAGGTTTCCGGCCCGATGTAATAATCGTCGGCATCGCCCACTCTTGCAATACCTATGGCCGGGTAAATTTTATAAACATATTCCATAATAGCGTTGTGTTAAAATGAACTAAAGAAATGTATAACCTTTGCCCTGTACTTTTTCTTCTATGGAGTTCAGGGTCGCCAGCACCGTATCCAGGGTTGCCCTGAGGCCGGTAATGCTTTCATCCGAAGGCGGGTTTTTAATATATCCCTCTACCTTTTTAATGATTTTTTTGAGACTAAGGTCGCTCAGCATAAATGTGGGGCCTGCGTTGGGGCCAACCGTAGCATCGGCGCCTGCTTTTAATGGCAGCTGCATCATTTGTACCGAAAGGATAGGGATAATACCCTGCATCATGGCAAATACCACCGAAAAAAACGCATCATCTGCCCCGTCGGCGCTAAATGCTTGCTCAAGTCCGTTTACCATAATGGTGTAGCAGCCGTTAAAAATTTCGGCCAGCGCGAGCGCCCAGGCATTGCCTTTAAAGCCATCCAGGGTAGGGTTGGGGAGCATAGGATAAACAGCGCCCATGGGGTAGGTGCCGTTGGCAACCTCCAAAAATTTATAATAGTGCGATTGCTCGCTCGGTGCACCTAATATAGGGCCAAAAGTGCCATCGCTGCGGTAACCGTAGGCATCAACATTGCCAAAATCTTCGTCGGGCGTGGTAGGCGCACCTGATTCGGCCGGTGCTCCTTCGCCTTGTTCCACTATCTCGTCTATCGCTTTCTTAGCACTGTTGAGGTCGGTAACCTTTACCGGGTAGCCACCACCGCTGCCAAAATAATAGTCGAGCTTTTGCGGACTTTCGGGTACAAATAGGTGCGGATCCTTTTCGGCAACAGTTTTAAAGCCATCCCACAGGGCCAGGTAAAATTGCGCAATAGTTTTATAATCTTTTTCCTGCGCAGGGGCCGAGCGGCGCGCCGGCTCTTCTATCACCATAAAAATATTTTCGACGACTGCTGTCGAGATCGGCATCAGTTGCAGCAACGGCCCGCCTGATTTTGCACCCTGCCCGGGCAAATGGCACGGAAATTTTGGAAAGTAAGGATTTGTGCCGAATTTGGGTTTCTCGCCTATCGCCAGTAACAGGTTCGATACCAGATTCATGTGCAGCATTTCTTCGAGCACCACGCTGCGGATAAGCCGGTAGGCATAAGTGCT
>Ga0206898_10017_pt1 | contig 51828 bp, 39 predicted proteins | sample Alteio_BWOrgHeat_50_FD_153237 | JGI IMG/M metagenome (GOLD analysis project Ga0206898, IMG submission 153237) | Enriched cells from forest soil in Barre Woods Harvard Forest LTER site, Petersham, Massachusetts, United States -... | ecosystem: Environmental > Terrestrial > Soil > Temperate forest >...
GGCCGACACAATAAAATTTATTTAAACCACTACTGTATGATAAGGACGCAGTTAATTTTTTCATTGTTTTTTTCGTTGTGCTTTCAATATACTAATGCACAACAGGCGCCGGAAAAGGGTCTAAAAGATCACTATAAAAGCTATTTTCCTGTAGGTGTTGCTGTTTCGGCCGCTGATCTTAAAAGTCCGGGCGAAACGGCGCTTATTTTAAGCCAATTCAATAGCCTTACGCCTGAAAACGCAATGAAAATGGGGCCGATACATCCAGATGAGAACCGATATAATTGGAAAGATGCTGACTCTATTGTAGCTTTTGCACAAATACATGGTTTAAAAGTGCGGGGACATAATCTCTGCTGGCATGAGCAAACGCCCAGATGGTTATTTAAAGACAGTACGGGCAACCATGTTACCAAAGAAGTATTGCTTAAACGTTTAAAAGATCACATTACTACGGTAGTAAACAGGTACAAGGGTAAAATATATGCCTGGGACGTAGTTAACGAAGCGATAGACGACGATAGCACGAAGTTTTTGCGTAATTCGTTATGGTACCAGATCTGTGGCGAAGATTTTATTGCAAAAGCATTTGAATACGCACATCAGGCCGATCCTAATGCTATATTATTCTATAATGATTATAATACCGAACGCCCGGAAAAACGGGAACGTGTGTACAAGCTGTTAAAAAAATTGGTTGACGCCGGAGTACCAATAAATGCTGTAGGCATACAGGCGCATTGGTCGGTTTATGAGCCGGAGCAGAAAGAATTAATTGCCACTATCAAAAGGTTTTCTTCTCTGGGCCTGAAAATTCAAATTACTGAACTTGACGTCTCAGTTTATCCATGGGAAAAGAACAGGCGTCAAAAGCAACCTGGTGAACAGGACAATTATACTGCTGAATTGGAAAAAAAGCAGGCCGACAAATACGCTGAGGTATTTAAGGTATTCCGCAACTACCGGAACGTAATAACAGGTGTTACCTTTTGGAATATATCCGACAAACATACCTGGCTGGATCAATATCCAGTTCCGGGAAGAAAAAACTATCCTTTGCTGTTCGATCAAAATCTTCAGCCCAAAAAGGCTTATTGGCGGGTTGTTGATTTTAAATAATAAATATGCAAGCTTATATATAGGTATTAAATTATGAGAAACTGTTTTTGTTTAAGTATCATCTTTTTGTGGATAATATTCTTGGTACCTAATAACGGGCATGCCCAGGCCCCGGGAATTAAACCGTACGTAACCTACACATCAGGGCCGGGTTATTTTCCTCTGAGCGTAAATGGCAAATCAGCCCCGCTTTGTGCCAGCGGGTCAGAGTACCCCGGAGTGATCAGGGCCATAAAAAGCCTTCAGGGCGATATAACATCGGTAACAAAGACCTCACCCATTGTTTTAACCGGAACAACCGGCAATTCAAAAGAAATTGTGCTGATAGGCACCATAGGCAGAAACCCCGCGATAGACAGGCTCATCAGCAAAAAAAAACTTGATGTGAGCAGTATTGCAGGTAAGTGGGAGGCACATATTACGCGGGTGGTAAAAAAACCTATGCCTGGCGTTGAGCAGGCGTTGGTGATTGCCGGCAGTGATAAAAGAGGTACCATTTATGGTATTTATGACCTGTCGGCGCAAATCGGGGTATCACCATGGTACTGGTGGGCCGATGTTCCTGTTAAAAAACAAAAAACACTTTACGTGATTCCCGGCCGGTACACTGATGGGGAACCGGCAGTAAAGTACCGTGGGATTTTCATTAATGACGAAGCGCCTGCGTTTTCGGGCTGGACCAAAGAGAAATTTGGAGGTGTAAATCACCTGGTGTATGAAAAAGTTTTCGAATTGATCTTGCGTTTAAAAGGAAACTATTTGTGGCCCGCCATGTGGGGAAATGCCTTTAATGATGATGATAAGCTGAACCCGGTACTTGCTGATGAGTATGGTATTGTAATGGGTACTTCGCACCATGAACCAATGGACAGGGCGCAGCAGGAATGGAAAAGATACGGTAAAGGTCAGTGGAACTATGACACCAACGGCGCGACATTGCGCGATTTTTGGAAGAAGGGCATCGAGAACATGGGTAGTAAAGAAACCATAGTAACGGTTGGCATGCGTGGCGATGGCGATACGCCTATGACAGAAGGCAGTAATATAGCCCTTCTGGAAAAAATTGTAAAAGATCAGCGGGACATTATTGCGGACGTTACCGGCAAAGACCCGGCAAAAACACCCCAAATGTGGGCCTTATATAAAGAGGTGCAGGCTTACTACGACAAAGGAATGCGGGTGCCTGATGATGTTACCTTGTTACTGTGCGATGACAACTGGGGAAATATCCGCAAACTGCCCAGGCTGGGAGAACATCCCCGTGCGGGTGGATATGGTATTTACTACCATTTTGATTATGTAGGCGGGCCGCGAAATTATAAATGGTTAAATACTAACCCAATCAGCAAAACATGGGAACAAATGCACCTGGCTTATGAGTATGATGCAAGACAGGTTTGGGTTGTAAATGTTGGTGACCTCAAACCTATGGAATTTCCGATCAGTTTTTTTCTGGACTATGCATGGTCACCTGAAAAATGGCCGGCCGCGCGGCTTAATGAATATACCCGTTTATGGGCGGCGCAGCAATTCGGCCCTCAGCATGCAGCAGAAATCGCGGATATATTAACCTTATATACTAAATATAATGGTCGCCGTAAACCTGAGCTATTGGACCAGAACACCTATAGTATGATTAACTATCACGAATTTGAGAATGTTGTTGACGATTATAATAAATTAAAAACTAAGGCGCTGCAACTGTATGAAAAAATACCCCCGGAATACAGGGATGCTTATTACCAGTTGGTAATGCACCCGGTTGAAGCCTGTGCCAATTTAAATGAACTTTATTATAATGTAGCAAAGAACAAGTTATATGCGGTACAAGGGAGGGCAGCAACTAACGAAACAGCTGCAAAAGTGAATGAGCTATTTAAAAAGGATGCTGAAATATCCAATCATTATAATAAAGGTATAGCGAGCGGCAAATGGGACCATATGATGGATCAAACGCACATCGGGTATACTTATTGGCAGCAGCCGCCGGTTGATAAAATGCCTGACGTAACAACTATAAACCTTCCGGCAGCCCCGCAAATGGGCGTGGCTGTTGAAGGCTCGGAAGCATGGTGGCCGCTGGAACAATCTGAAGCTATCTTACCGGGGTTTTATCCGGCGCAAGGCGGGCATTATATAGATGTATTCAACAGGGGCGGGGGGAGCTTTAATTTTACCGCCGAAACATCATCGCCTTATGTAACCATCCAGCCAAAAACCGGCAGCGTTAGCACCGAACAACGAATTTGGGTAAATGTAGATTGGAGTAAAGCACCTGCCGGTGTACATAGCGTGCCGGTAACAATCACCGCAAACGGCAAGAAGGTGACGATTGAAGTATCTATCAATAAAATATTCCCTTTAAATAGCATGGGGTTTAGTGAAAACAATGGTTATGTAAGTATGGAAGCTGCGCATTATACAAAGGCAATCAATAATGCTGATGTTAAGTGGCAGCTTATCCCAGAGTATGGCCGGACCTTGTCGGGAATAATGCCTTCGCCAGTAACCGCAAAAAGTAAGGCGCCTGGCGGCAACAGCCCGCGTCTTGAGTATGAAGTAAATTTAATTGACACCGGGATGGTTAGTGTGGCAGCCTATATTGCACCCACCATTGATTTTACAAATTCAACCGGCCTGCGCTACGCGATCTCATTCGATGATGAGCTGCCGCAGGTTGTCAATATCAACGGCGATAAATCAGAAGCTGCATGGAACAGGGATGTGAGCGAAAATATTAAGAAGATGGTATCCAAACATCATATCGATAAACCGGGCAAACATATTTTAAAATACTGGATGATTGATCCGGCCATGGTTTTACAAAAAATAGTGATCAACACAGGAGGGGAGAAGCCAAGTTATTTAGGCCCGCCGGAGAGTTACTTCCATCCGCGTACTGCAGGAAAATAAAAAGTTTGTGGTATTGTTTTTTACTAAAAGTGTTTTTTATATTTACTTGTAAATCAGTACTTATCACTCATTAACTCAATTACCATGAACCGCAGTAAATTTTTGTCATTGTTGGGCATGCCGATGCTCGGCCTATTGTTTTTTTCTTCAAAAAATAAAGAAAAAGAAGAAGTGTTATTAACGGCTTGCAACGAGCCCATTACGCCTCCCGTACCCGAAGGGCCATTTTACAAAAACGAAAAACTCAACCGTATTGATATTACAGAAAACAAGAAGGGTATGCCGATTGAGTATATCTTTATGGTTGAAGACAAAGATTGCAAACCAATTGAAGGCGCTATAGTGGATATTTGGCAATGCGATGCCGAAGGGCACTATTCAGATTTTGATAGAGAAAAAACGCTTGGCCAAACTTGGTTACGGGGTTTTCAAAAAACCGACAAGAACGGAATCTGTAAGTTTAAGTCTATTTTTCCCGGCTGGTACCCGAATCGTATAACACACATACACGCAAAAGTCCACAGCAATGAAAGTAACTTAATAACTACCAACCTGTTTTTTAAGAAAGAAATTGAAGATAAAATACATCAAAAGCCATTATATCCAAAGGGCCCTAACCCAATGCCTATACTTGACGATTTTGAGTTAAAAAAGCTTGACAAAAACAACAAAAGGTACGATACGCTGACTATGGATATTTCCGAGAACGGCAACGGAGGGTTAACCGGTCGATATAAGTTTGCCATAGTTTAGTAAAGCAATAAAGATTAAAAAAAATTGACAAGTTGGCTATCGACGATAAGGAATAGATGCTAATACTGCGTCCTTTTTTAAAATAAGTTTAAAAGCTTGGTCATTATTTGGCCATTACCGCAAATCCACCCTCAACACCCGATGATTCGAAGTCACATACAAGGTTTTCTCATCGGCGGATAAACTGCAATTGGAAGCAAGGTCATTCACTTTTATCTTACCAAGCAGTTTGCCAGTCTTGTTAAACACCCAGATACCACCAGGACCAGTTGCAAATACGTTTCCTTTTTTGTCAATTTTTAAGCCATCGGGCATGCCGGCATCTGTTTTTACGGTTGATTGCGCGCTGTAAAAGATTCGTCCGCGTGTAAACAGGCCATTTTTATCCAGATCATAAGCATACCAAACGGCTTTTGCTGGATCGGAATTGGAGATCAGTATGGTTTTGCCGCCGGGGAAAAAACCGATACCGTTTGGTCTTGTGATTGTGTCTACAAGTAAGGTTATCTTACCGTTTGCTGCAATTTTATAAATTCCCTGGTAAGGTGCTTCTTTCAATGGATCATCCACGTTTTTCTCAAGCCCATAGGGAGGATCTGTAAAATAAATATCCCCATTGGTTAAAAAAGCAAGATCATTTGGACTGTCGAACTTTTTGCCTTTATAGTTGGTAGCTATTTTGATGAATTTTGCCTTAGGCTTTTCCAAAGGTGCATCCATAACAGAAACCACCCTGTCGCCATCCTGGCATATCACCAGTTGTCCTTTTATATTTAAACCCAGGCCATTTGAGCCTAATTCGCCGCCCCGCGGAACAGTTCCGGTATATCCCGACGGTTTAAGATAGACCTCTTTGCCTTTTTCTTTTGTCCATTTATAAATAACATTCTTTTTAACATCCGAAAAAATGTACATTTTGTAACGTTCAATCCATACCGGGCCTTCACTCCACAAAAAGCCATCTGCTAAAATTGTAGCTTTGGCATTTTTGCTTACTATAGCATTAAACGCCGGGTCAGTTTGTTCTAATGTAATGAGCGGTTTTGCCGACTGGGCACGGCCTGCACCAATCCCACTTATTAAGAAAATTATCGCTGCGGAAAGTTGCTTAAGCCATCTCATCATAAAGGTTAAAAATAGAATTTATTTTCAACCGTTCCTATCAAATTTCATTCTGATTTTGATGCGCGCCTACGCTCGGGCCCCTTTAACACATATTAATAAAAAGCGGCATTGGTAATAATATGGACTCCCAGTTTATCAGTTGTGCTTGTACCCCCGGCAAGGCCGTGAAACCAAATGGTATAAAGTGTACCGTCAGCCATATCAACATGTGCCAGTGTAGCCAGCACATTGCCTGTTCCTTTCTCGCGCACCACGAAGGTATTGTCAGTTTTTGCTGGGATAGAGACAAAAGATGATACTTCCTTGAACGCTTTATTGGTCACCAGCACTGAGCCGCCCTCCAATGCGAGGTCAACCGCCGCTGCATCAGGACTCAGGTTGATGAAACGGATGCTTGCGTGCAACGATTCAGGCTTGTTAAGGGTATCTGTGATCAGCAAAACTTCGGGCATTGTTGCTTTGTTAACCAGGAACATAGAATAGGCAGTGCCCTGGTTTAAAGTAATTGGGGCAGCCAAAATCGTACTCTTGGTATCGTAATTATTAAAGTAAGCTGTTCTGGCACCTACATATGCGTTAAAATAATCAGAATGGTCACCGAAATTAAGCGGGAGCGGGTTCACTTTTCCATTGTCGAGATAAAAATCTATGGCCGGTTCATCAGGAGATGCCTGGGTGAAAGATAAGAGCGCAGTAGGAGGAGGTACAATCTTGTTTTGCTTTACACAAGAAGTCAGTAACAGGGACAACAAACACACTGCACATATCGTCGTCAATAATTTCCCTGTTATATTTTTATAATTTTTCATTTCTTTTTAAACTCTTTTTAGCATCGATGAACTTTCCCTGCCAACGGGTAGGACGATCATGACCACTAACCAGCTCTGTTTTTTGGACAACTGGGATAATAATAGGTTCATAATTGCCGGGGTTACCTACAATTATCATTACGAACATAACATTAAATACGATACAACTTGTTGTAAGATTTTAGAACGTCAGCATAAATAAATCGTATCTACGGCTTTTTTTAATAAAACTGTTCCAAAACGATGATTTGAAATTACATATTATTTATTGCGTAACAAATTTTGTAAAGCATTCAAAATTTATCAACTATTTACCGAATCAATCAACTACCAAATAAATCGACTTGATAATCACAATAAACTACTCACTGATTAACCCAATCAACTATTCACATAATCAACTATATTTGAACAACCTTCAATTTTAAACCTTTTATTATGATTACAAGAAAAGTTATCCTATGGTCAGTTGTTGTAGCCATGGGCGGGTTCCTTTTTGGTTTTGATACTGCTGTGATCTCAGGTGCCGAACAGGCCATTCAAAAATATTGGATGCTGAGCGACTTGCAGCACGGCTTTACCATTTCAATTGCTTTGATTGGTACTGTTACCGGTGCATTCCTTGGGCGCATCCCGGCAGATATGCTCGGGCGGAAAAAGGCTTTGCTCATTATTGCCTTTATATTTTTATTTTCGTCATTGGGGACTGCGCTGGCGACAAACTGGTATATATTTATAGCGTTACGTTTTATTGGCGGCCTCGGTGTAGGTGCCTCATCAGTTATTGCACCTATTTATATTTCCGAGATTTCCCCTGCTGCCGCCCGCGGGCGTTTGGTGGTACTCTTCCAGTTTAATATTGTTTTCGGGATCCTCATATCATATTTTTCCAATTACCTCATCGGGCAAAATTTTCAGGATTCGTGGCGGTATATGCTGGGGGTGCAAGTAGTGCCTTCGTTGCTGTTTCTAATATTGTTAAAATTAGTTCCCGAAAGCCCGCGCTGGTTACTGCTCCGCCAAAACCGGTATGAAGAAGCCCGGCAAATATTGCAGGTTATAAATCCACAGGGATTTGAGCAAGAACTTGAAGTCATTATAGCCACCAATAAAGAAGATGCAAAAGATCCTGATGGCGGCGATATCTTTGCCAAAAGGTATAGGTTTCCGGCGATGCTGGCTATTCTTTTCGCTTTTTTTAACCAGGTATCTGGTATCAATGCAATAATTTATTATGCGCCCCGGATATTTGAAATGACGGGGCTTGGTAAAAGTGCCTCACTGTTGTCGACAGCGGGTATTGGCCTGGTCAACTTTACCTTTACTATGATCGCAATCCGATTTATCGATAGCATAGGCCGTAAAAAGTTAATGCTTATCGGCTCTTTCGGGCTAATCCTCACCTTAGGCTTGGTTTCGTATTCATTTTATAGCAAAAGCTTTAGCGGGTTTTATGTAACGTTTTACCTGATGGGGTTCATCGCATTTTTTGCTTTTTCGCAGGGAGCGGTTATTTGGGTGTTCATATCCGAAATATTTCCAAACCAGGTGAGAGCGAAAGGCCAAACGCTTGGCAGTTTTACACACTGGTTATTGGCAGCTTTGATCGCTTTCTCGTTCCCTTACTTTGCCGAAAGGCTTGGAGGTGGCAATACCTTTTTGTTTTTTACTGTAATGATGGTATTACAACTTCTTTTTGTGTGGAAATTAATGCCTGAGACGAAGGGGAAGTCACTCGAACAGTTAGAACAAAGTATAATAGGCCACTGAGGGCGTAAGAAACAGTTTTAAGCTAATTTAGTGCAGGGTTTGGTGCTTCACCAGTTTTCTTTATCCGCTTTAACTTTATTACCTGGTAAGTGATAGCTGCTATCATAATTATTAATAGTATCAAGAGTGATGTTTGCACAATGGGATCGTCAGGACCGGAAGCAACAGGGCTGCTGATAGGAAGCCTGGTTAGCGTTTCGTTTATCGCCGGGATAAATGAAAAAAAGAACGTTGAAGATAAAAGGACCAATTGCACATAATCAGCAAACTTTCCAAATATGCGTAACTGTCTGGCATAGATAGCTATTGGTAGCATAACCAATATGATTACGCCAAGATAGTGGCCGGGGGTAGGATGGCCAAACCTCATAATCGGAAACCCAGTAAGGCAGGTGAAGATCGTCAGCCAGATAAATGATTTGCCCCATTGTTTGGTCATTTCTATTTTTCCATAACTAAACATAGCAAAAAGCCCGGCGAGAATAGCAAGTATGCTGATGGCTGTGTGAATAATTCCCAGTACTGAAAGATGGTTGGGTGTGATCATGGTTTTTTTTAAGGCTAATAGTTGTGATTATATATTTACTAACTCAAATGCAATAATTTAGGTGTTAAAAAAGCGATTTTCTTTATAACTTTTCAAATTAAACGTAAAAATTAAAGCCTACAGATTGTAATGAATTTATTGTCAATATATGCACTAATTTTGAATTTAACAAAGGTAATTTAGACGGAAAGTTTCGGCTTCTTATGATTGAAAGCGATAGCAGGAATAAAATACTAAAAGATTGGATGAGGTGAACTCATTTCACTGCATCAGAAATGTGTTTACTGACTGTGGTTTCCAGACCAGGTAGATCAATGTCTATCGAGCCTTTTATTTTTCCGGTTTCTATATCTGCCTCCCAGTATTCCGAAAAAAGTCTTTTATCTACATCGTGATAACTGATTTCTAGTTTTTCATTGTTTACCGACAAAATGACGTAACCATTATATCCCAGTGGCCATGTTCCCTTTCCTGACCGTACCCTTTTATCAACCATGACAAGTTTTGTTTCGCCGTAATTTTTGCTATTGCGTCTGAAAGATGTCGACTCTAGCTCTATTGGCATTCCGCCGTGACCGATACACCTCCCATAAGCTGTTATCCCGTTTTTTACCTGCGCTTTTTCGTATACAGATAATTTATGTTCGTGGCCCCAAATCCAGATCACCGGGCGATCTTTACCAATTAATTTGGCTAACTGCTCAGCTGGGACTAAATACTCTGTTTCATCTTTAAAGGCAGAAATATATTGATGGTGCGTAAGGATAACCAGCCCCCTCTTGTCACCGGGGTTATCTAGCTTTACCTGTTCATAAAGCCACATTATTAATTTTTCATCAAAATGGCAATCTGGCGCAAACCAGGGTAACATCTCCAAAATGGGAACTTTGCCAATGGAATGATACCCTGTGTCTAAACCAAGTATCCGCCAGTAATCATTTTCGAGACAAAAGAAACCCGCTTTTTGTCCGGTATACTTACCAGCCTCATTACTTAGCCCAAGTGTGGGCAACTGCCTTTCAAAAAAAGCCACTCCACGTGCATACATCTCATGGTTACCTAAAACGGCGAAACTTCCTTTGCTGCCCCTTACCCAGGGAGAATTCTCGTTGACAAAATTTAGGTCAATTTCATGCGGTGCCCCCACATAGTATGTATCCCCCATATGAATTGTGTAATCGGGCGAGTGCCCCTTTATTTCTCTTGCTATTTCAAATGAGTCTTTTGTATCAGTACCCCAATCGGCGGCTATGGCTATGATAGTGGGTTTAGCGTCTGCTCCCGAATTGGATAATTTATAAATACCGGTGTCCTGACTGTTATAAGTGGTATAGGAACAGTTAGGCCCAAACCTGCTGGTAATGTAGTAGTAAAACCAGCTCCACACTCTTTTGGTAAAAAAATCAGAGATCTTATTAAATTTACTTTTATCTCTTGATTTTTTAACTTCTGTACGATAGTGATTTAGCAATACGCTGCGTGATAATTTTAAATAGTCGTTCTGATCGCGATTTGGCTGCCTGTTACTTTCCTGCTGATCCATATTTAAAATATTTATAACGTAATTTACTAATTGTTTACGGGCAAATTTTTAGTACGCTTTCCATTGCTAATGACGACATTGCCATAATAGTCCATTGCGGATTAACAGTAATACTTGTAGGGAAAAGTGATGCATCTGCAACAAAAACATTGTCGTAACCATCAACCTGAAAGTTTTCATTTACAACTCTTTTATTATTAAATTTTGACTGGGTACCAGCCATGAAATTACCCCCCTGCGGATGCGCGGTAGCTAATGAGAGATCTGTTATCCGAAGCGGGAACGCGTTAAGGTTTTTAACAAACTCATTTATTTCTGCATCGTTCAATTGCATATCTATACCGGGCTTAGTGGGGATAATTGCCCTTGTGCTTCCTGCCAGTTTACCAAGGCGGATGAGCGTTGAAAACGCATATTTTATATTGGTTATATCTGTGTCCCCCAGGCCCCATGTAAATGCCTGGCCATTCAGCAAATCGGCTTTTTTTAAAACACAGCCTTTAGCCTCTGAACCTATGAGAGCGCCAAAATTTATTAAATGTGCATAGTTTTTCATGATGGATCCGCGGCGGTCAAAATAAAAAGGAACAGACGAAAGCCCGAAAGCACCTGGTGGATTAAAATAGGTTTCGAACGCCGATCGCGACTTTGGATCAAGCGCGCCCAGGGTTATTTGATCGCCATCATACGCCTTTATTTCATCGTCGAATTGAAAAGCAAGAGGGAATGCAAAATTGCAGCTTAATTCTTTGCCTATATTGTCGTTGTCGATCTCGCTTCTCATTAAAAAATGACTGCTTGCCACTGCACCGCAGGCAACTATAACGGCTTTCCTTACCTCAATTTTTGTGAGTTCGCCATTATCGGCTCTGAGGATGACAGCATCGGCTTTCCTGTTATTTTCGGACGTAAACCGAACGCCGGTCATGTTCGATATTACCTTTACACCACGGGCTTCCGACCATGGAATATATGTTTCGAGCATGGAGCGTTTTCTCATCCTCTTATTACCTAAATTCCAGTTCCCGTCGCCATTGTTATTAAGGTGGTTTACCTGGAGAGGATAGTGGCCCACCAATTTTTCGCCAGGTGGCAGTGTTGTATTAAATTGCTCTACCGCATATTTAAATTTATTCTGTACTATTTGATTGATCCCCTTCGATCCTAACGCAGTAATGTTCAGTTCCTTTTCAATTTCCCTGTATTTGGCCTCTAATCCACTTAGGTTAATTCCGTAATCATTTTGCCAGGATTGAAATACCTTGTCGGGTATTTTAAAACAAACTGCATTATTAACTACTGTCGATCCCCCTACACATTCGCCCTGCAAAAGGTTCATTGTAAATTGTTTGGTTTGCTGCAGGCCGCCTTCCTTATACACTTTTTTCATCATCCCGATCTCATCATCTGAGAAATCCTGAAGGGGCTGGTAACGGTTTCCGGCTTCTACAATAAGTATCCGGGAGGCGTCTGTTGTTTCACTACAGGCCAGTCTGTAGGCCGCAGTGGCACCGCCGGCGCCGGAACCAATAATAATATAGTCAACTTCATCAGGTATTTTAGGTTCATTTACGGGGGTTGTTACGCGCGGTGCAACAAGTTTAGTCCCAACAGGGTTTTCAGGCTTCCAATTATATTTACTGGTATGATCTGTGGGCAACTCGGCTACCTTTTTAAAGGGGGGATCGTCGGTAGCAATGTCAGCCTGGAGCCTGTCCCGCGCATCAACGGGGACATAACCTATCTCATTTCGTACATTTATGTAAGAGTAATTGGCAAACTGTACAATTGAATTTAATGAAGCCCCAATCTCGTAAGCAAATTCTGCCAGGAATGGTATGAACGCGCTCCGTCGTTGTAAGTCATTTGTTAAAAAATATTTATTCAGAAAATAGCGCTGTTCATCGCGTTCCATCGATGAAAACGGAGGGTGCATTCCGTATAAAAAATTAAGCAGGTTTTCAAATAAGCCAAAAGGCAGGTTCAGCAATCCCCGCTTTCGCCCCCTAATGCCCCCTGCATACTGATCTATTGATTTCAACACAGCAGAATGCTGTTTGCTATCACCTCCAAAAAATGCATCTGTCATTGCAACCACATTAATTGCAGCCGAAGGGCTTAGCGTATTGATGGCGTAGTCAACATTATAATACATTTGGCGAAAGGTTATCAGCAGCGTAATGATTAGTAAATTAAATACTGCAAACAATACAAAGTACCAATCGGCTTGTATCTCTGTGGGAGGATTTAAACGGGTTTGAATAAATACCCCGCCGCTAAGCCCGCCTATAATCAGCCACAACAGCGAAACGATGCATCCCGCACTCAACGGTACGATCAATGTATTGAAAAAATGTTGGCGCAGTTTATCTCTTTTTACTAAAATAAAGGAGATCAGCGCCAGCGTAGAATACAAAGTGACTGTATTTCCGATCATGGGATCGGGGTTACCAAATACGGCTGAAATCTCGCCCTCACCACAGGTAAATATTCTTATGCAAACAATTGCTACAGTAATAGCTAAAAACCCGAAGCCCAATACCATATACAGATTTTGCATCAGGGTCATGGGAATGGAAAAATTAATTGGGAAATCGCCTTGTGGCGCGAATATTTTGCTTTCGGGTTTGTATTTGATCATTATCCATAAAAATATAATAATCATCACTCCGTCGGTAATGGCCGACACCAATAGAAACCCGGTGTCTGTTGCCTGCAATGGCAAATAAAAATGGAAAATCAGCGAGTAAATAGTAGAAACCGCATGACCGCACAGCAACGCGGCGCAGGCGTGGAAACGCAGACTTTTGTTGTAAGCAGCTATAAAGGTGAGCATAACCATTAAGGTTATTTTAAAATATGTATTGATGGCCAGCGCTGGGTTGGCATAGGTCATATCCATCAAACTTTTAATACTTGCCGGCCACGGAGATGAACCTGCCAATCCTAGAACCAATATAAAAAGATAGGCCAGGTACGAAAAACCGAGGATGCGCAGGATATAAAAAGCCACATCACGCTTAGCTTTTGATACATTTTCAGCAGACCATTGTTTTTTGAAAAGGTCGTTATATTGTTGTTTTGTTGGTGCAACAGGGTAGGACTCGTTTTTATAAATTAAGGATGCAAACACCCGGGCAATAAACAACCCGAGTATTCCAAACAGAATGGCATCAACGGAAATTGTTACCAAAAATTTTATAGCAGGTGGATTTATGGAAGACACAATAGAGGAGCTATTGTAAACCCAAAGGGCTTTTTCGGGCATAGTTTCACGGTAATGCGCCTGTATATAAAGATCGAGCAGATAATAAGGGACGAAAATCACAAAATAGAAAATTAACGAACTGGATTTTCTTAAAGTGACGATGATTGGCGAAAATATAAGGCAATTGATAAATAATTCCAGTCCCATTGTACACCATGGTGGAAAACAGATCTCACCTATTCTAAAACCATTAAAATAAAGGATTTTATCAGGTCCGGTTATCAGGTAAAGCAAGCCAACCGATAGCACAAGATTAGTTAATATTAGTAATAGATAACTAACAAATTCCGGGGCTTTATCTAAAGGATCGGGATAAGCATAACCTCTTAAATTAAAAATCTTTGGCATCTTAAATTTAGGTTAATTGTGAAGGGGGTATTTATAGGGACATCAGTTAAATTGATTTATAACCTACCTGATTTTTAGATAAATGTAGATTTTATTAATGATAAAAACAATAAGAATACCTGCTGTTATTTTGACTAAACCCGGACAGGGTTGTCCTTGCTGGTAAAATTGAGAAAGACGGGTTATAGTGAAGTAATAATAAAGATAAACAAAATGCCAGGGGTAGCGGTTACTGTTATCAAACTTTGTTTATGCACATCGAAAAACTTTATGACCGTGCTTATGATTGGCTGATCACTTTTGGGCCCCGTTTTATTATCGGTATCCTGGTTTTGATCGCAGGCCTATGGCTTATTCGTGTCTTTGCTAATTGGTCGCATAACAGGATGCATAAAAAGGAGGTTAACCCTACCGTAAAGCCCTTCCTGGTCAGTTTGATCAAAGTAGTTTTAAGAATATTGCTCATCCTGGGCGTAATGCAGATCATGGGCATTCAGTTAACACTATTTGCGGCGTTAGTTGGTGCTTTTGGTGTAGCAGCCGGGCTTGCTTTGTCGGGGACACTTCAAAACTTTGCAAGCGGCGTACTGATCCTGCTGCTGAAACCATTTGTGGTTGGCGACAATATCATCACGCAAGGGCAGGAGGGGACTGTAACCTCCATCCAGATATTTTATACGATCGTAAAAACTTTTGATAACCGTACTTTGATCGTCCCGAACGGCCAGTTATCCAATAATACGATCATCAATATGAGCAGGGAGGGAACCAGGCGAATGGATATTAATTATAAGTTCGCTAATGGAATTGATATAAAACAAGTAAGGTCCGTTATCAACTCAACAATTGATAAAGCTGAAAATGTATTGGCTACGCCGGCAAGACGTATAGGTATCTCCCTGCTCGAACCTGACGGCTACACCATTGCTATAAGTGTATGGGTAAACGCCCATGGTTTTGAGGATGCAAAGCAAGTATTGCAGGAAGCGTTATTACAGGATATTAAGGATGCGGGAATAAAGATACAGGGAGTTTAGAGAACAAGATCCAAGAATCAAGATAAAAAGAATCATTTGCTGCATTTAACCCCAGGTTGACAGTCCGCCAATTTTATTGGCAATCATCCTGCAATGCGCTTTCTTGATTCTTGGCTCTTTCTTAACTCCTCTAAATATGGCTCATCACGCCCCAGCCGGTACATGCGTCCCATCCGGGTCCTGCCACATACCCGGTATTGGTTTTTGTGGTTTTGTTATCGCCGCTTGTGATGTCGCGGCATCCGGCATGATTTGCATACAGTCCCGGGTTTATATAACCTGCGTGTGTACCCTTTTGCTGGTTAACAAGGGCAATTAACCCGGCCATTAATGGCGCAACCGCGCTGGTACCACCAATTACAAAATTTTGTCCGTCAACCCTTACTTTGTACCCGGTATTCGGATCAGCATCTCCGGCCACATCGGGCACACCACGGCCAACAAACTTGGTATCAAGTGATACAGGCACATGGGCATTTGACTGGTAGGCTGGTAATGGGAAAAAGTTACTTACACCGCCGCCGGTTGCCGAGGTATTTGAATCATGCCAAACAGTTTCAGAAGTGATCTGGTTGCTGCCGTTAACCTTTAAACTGGTCCCGCCGCAGGCCAGCACAAAGGGGCTCGAGGCAGGGAAATCAACATGGACCTTACCGTCGGTAACCCCGTCGCTTGATCCGCTGTCGCCGGCAGCAATTGTAATGGTTACGCCTAAGGCTGCTGCTGCTTTAAATGCTTCATTAAAGTTGTTGAGCGATTGCTGGGTCCAACTTACTTCCGGTCCTCCCCAGCTGATTGAAATAACCGATGGTTTGTTAGTGTTGTCGTGAATTGCTTTGGTTATAGCATCAAGGAACCCTTTATCAGTATTCGGGGCAAAGTAAACCACAATTTTGGAGCCCGGGGCCACGCCGCCAGCCACTTCAATATCAAGCATTACTTCGCCGTCGGCGCTATTAGCATTTGTTGGATGGTTCTTGCCGCTATCAACTGATACGGCCTTTACCGATGGCGCTTTAATACCGAGACTTTTAAAGTATGCCGTAATATCTTTGGTCACGTATCCGCCGCCTAATTCAATTATGCCGATGGTTTGGCCCTTGCCGTTAACACCCGATGGGAAACCGTATATCTTGGCAAGCTGATCGGGTGTAAATGCCTGCGGTGCGGCCGCATGCGACACAAATTGCCCATCCTTTTGCGAAACCTTAAACATCGGACGTGCAACAGGCCTGTTATCCAACCCAAAAACACCCTCAACTACGCCTTTTAGCGTAGCAGGTATAAATATTTCTCCGGAACGTACCCTGATCTTGTTTCCCTCGCTATCATTTGCGCCAGCCAGGCTTACCCCGAAAGCGGCTTCCATATTAGCAACACTGCCCCTGAAAATGATGCTCCGACGGGCGAGGTCGGTTTCAACGGTGCTTAAATGAAAGGACTGTGCGAAGGCTTCAACTTTATCAGCGTCCTTCTGCGACGCGCCGTACTCTTTTTCGTAATTTTTACGGGTGATCCTCTCACCAGACTTAACCCTGGCATCCAGCGGTTTTTTTCTACGGATCCGGACCGTTACATCAATAGTGTCATCCTTGTTGATTTTGGCGGTGCTTTCACCGGCATGGGCAACCTTATGGCTGCCTTCCAATGCAATTTTTTTTGGCGAACTCATGGTAAATGATGTTTAAGATTTAAATAAATACGAATAAAATAGTGGTTGCCCCAATAAAGGCAAATTTTAATTACAGTATTTTTTAGGGTGTTAGAAGGATAGTTGTTTTTCTAATCGGAAGTTTAAAATTACAATTAAATCGGATAATCAAATTAAAAAAGAAAATATTTTTTCGGCGGGCGCAAATGGACGGGTGTTGTAGGTGTGTTATTGCTTCCGTGCCAAATAACCAATTATTGTAAAAAAAGCTAATCTGTTATAATTATTTTACTGTACTTGTAGATCTCTTATTACCAATGACCCGTTTCGAACAATGTGGGATGGCCAGGTGTCGATTTACAGAAAACAAAACCCAGAATGGATCTAAACCAATGAATATACCCACATACTGTTACAAGGCTATCATCAGTTTCAGATATAAATTCTAAAAAACACCCACAATATACCAATGTTTATTATACCGCAAATAACTAAATTAGCGTTATCATAAAAATACCTTCCAGCCATGATGTATAGACGTTTTTTCATCGCATTGGCTTTATTTGCAGGCATAATTGGCATTTGTAGTTTTGTGGGCTTTGAGGAAGATCCATTAACAAAGATTAGCCGGCAATTGCAAAAATGGACAAAGGAGCAACCGGTTGAAAAGGTCTATCTTCAGTTGGACAAACCCTACTATGCTGCTGGCGAAGATATTTGGTTTAAAGCTTATGTGGTGAGTGGGGGAGATCGCAGATTACGCAACATCAGCGACATTGTAAACGTTGAATTGATAGATGAGATAGACTCTGTTAAACAAAGTTTGAAGTTGCCGCTTGATTCGGGAGCAGCTAACGGTGATTTTGCTTTGCCCGATACGTTGCACCAGGGTAATTACCGCGTCAGGGCATATACCAATTATATGAGAAATGCGGGCAGCGAGTACTTTTTCGACAAAGCCGTCCCCGTTATCAATACCATTTGGCCTTGCAAAAAAATAACTAATAAGACATCGGCTGTAAACAAGGCGGCAGGCAAAACGGATGTGCAGTTTTTCCCTGAAGGCGGATCGCTTGTTAATAATATCCCAACTAAAGTGGCTTTTAAGGCTGTGGCTCCAAACGGGTTAGGCGTTGATATAAAAGGTGTAGTAACAGATAATGAAGGTCGACAGGTAGCGCAATTGAGCAGCGCACATTTAGGCATGGGGGTGTTTGAACTAACCCCCGTTTCAGGGATTACGTATCAGGCTAAGATCATTGACAAAAATGGCGCACAGTTTACCGCGAAACTGCCTTTCGTTGTAGACAAGGGCTATGTTTTAAATATTGATCAAAACGGTCCTCAAAGCCTGCTGGTAAAAATAACAGCATCCGGTACCATGTCTGTTAATGCCAGCAATGAACTTACACTTGTAGCCCAAAGTGGCGGTAAAATTTATTATTCCCATAAAGCTAAGCCGGGTACTATCCCGTTCACATCTGTCATTCCCAAAAATAAATTTCCTTCCGGGCTAGTGCAATTTACCCTGTTTTTATCATCGGGTGAGCCATTGAATGAGCGATTGGTATTTGTTCAAAACCCCGATCAGTTAAATTTAACGATAACAGGTAATCAGCGGGTTTATGCGCCCAGACAGGACGTTAAGCTAACACTGACTGCCCAAGATGGTGACCATAAGCCAGTGAAAGGTGACTTTTCTGTAGCTGTTATCGATGAATCGAAAACACCTGTTTACGAAGCCAACGAAAACAATATCATTGCCAACCTGCTGCTCACGTCTGACATTCGGGGATATGTGGAACAACCTGCCTGGTATTTTAATAACCCCAACGATAAAACCCGTGCTGCCCTCGATGTACTGATGCTTACGCAGGGCTATCATCGTTTCGAATGGAAACGCATATTGGACGATGATTTTCCGGCAAAACAATACCAGCCTGAGAACTCGCTGCAGCTATCCGGCACCGTTCTAACGGTAGGGGGTAAACCTGTTGTAAACGGCAAAGTAAAATTATTTGACCTTGACAGTATTGAATTTACACGCGATACCGTTACTGACGAACAAGGTAGATTCGTATTCAAAAATTTAACCTTTGATGATAGCGTGCGGTTTATTGTGCAGGCCCGCACTGATAAAAATAAAAAGAACGTAGATATAAAAATGGACCAGCCAATTCGAGCCGGTACTTCAGGTAACATAAACGGACCTGATTTTAATATAAATGTGAGCAACAGCCTTTCGGTGTATGCGCAAAACAGCAGTCGTTTATATGCTGAACAGCGTAAATATGGTTTGGGTAACCACGTTTTTACTTTACAGGAAGTAGTGGTCCGTGAAAAGAAAGAAAAGCTCAGGTACTCCGCCAACCTTAATGGCCCGGGCAGTGCCGACCAGATCGTAGACGGTAGACTGCTGCGTGACCTGGGTTGTGCAAACATTCCTGATTGTTTGCAGGGAAGGCTTTTGGGAGTCACTTTTCGGAGCGGCGTAGCTTATTCAACCCGCGATTACAAGCCGATGCAGTTGATCGTTGATGGCGTGTATGTGGACAAGTATTTTTTGAACAATCTCAATTATACAGATGTTCAAGCCATTGAAGTCCTGCGCAACGCCAGTTTTACATCCATATATGGAGGCCAGGGGGGCAGCGGGGTATTGCTGGTTACTACCAGGCGCGGCGGTGATGACGATAGTTATCCCGAACCTATTTATGGCCGCGGCATCACCACAAATTTTCCGAAAGGCTACTACAAGACCAGGGAATTCTATTCGCCGAGATATAACTGGCCTGAAACCAACAAACATGTGGCCGATCTGCGCACCACCGTTTTCTGGGGGCCAAATCTGAGGACTGGTGCTGATGGCAGGGTTTCGTTTGAATATTTTAATGCCGGTAGCAAAGGCACGTACCGCGTTGTCGTGGAGGGAATGGGCGCTGATGGCAGCATCGGTCGGCAGGTTTACAGATATAGTGTAGAATAATTACGAGGTAAGTATCGGTAGCCAATTGTCCGCATTTTTTCAATTCTCCGTATTGCTAAAACAAAAACGGAATCTCGTTTGGGAACAGCTTATTTCTTTATCTCAATAAAAAATGTTGAGCCTTGTCCAGGTTTTGAATTTACATAAATGGTGCCGTCTAACGCGGTAACGAGGTCTTTGACTGTAGATAACCCAATGCCGGAGCCTTTTTTATTATAGCGGTCAGCAATTTTCAGGGTAAAATTATTCTCAAAAATTTTCTTGTGATGTTGTTCATCAATGCCTATCCCGTTATCTTCCACTTCAAACCTGTAAAAGTTATTATCTTGTTCAAACCGGATTGTTATTACCGAAATTTCCTTGTCATTATACCTTATCGCATTACTTAATAAATTGATCATGATCTGTTCAAATGCGATTACAGAAAGATACAGGTTATTGTTTTCTTCAGGCAAATTGATCACTACATTTTCTGGTACAGGAAGCAACGTCTTCAGGTTTTTGATCAAACTGTTTAAATAGAATTGCTGTTTCTTGGCCAACAATAAAGACGGTGTTTTAGAATAAGCGAGCATGTCGTCCAAAAGGTCGATCAGGCTATTTGCTGAAGTAATATTGAGATCTACAAGACGCATGCAGCTTTCATCCTGCAATTTTTCAAATCTCATTTTCAAGGCCTGCGATGTTAATAAAATGCCGCTTAACGGATTTTTGATATCATGCGCAGCCATGGCGGCAAACTTTTGTATCAAAACATTCGAGTTTAGCAATTCCTTGTTTGCTTTTTCCAGCGACATTACTTTCCGCCGGAGCTCCACCTTGTCAACCACTTGCCTGGCAAGGGTTTTAAGCGCCTCAATCTGTTGTAATGATAGTGTATGAGTTTGCTGATCTAAAAGACAAAGCGTCCCCAATGCAAAACCATCCTCGTTAACCAGGGGAACACCGGCGTAGAACATTACATGGGTTGGGCCGGTAACCATCGGGTTGTCGGCAAAACGTTCGTCAAGGGTGGCATCCGGAACTATCATGATCTCGTCACTTGAGGCGATGGCATGTGTGCAAAATGACAGTTCCCTTAAATTTTCAGTAAAATCAGTTCCATGATGTGATTTAAACCATTGCCGTTTTTCATCTATAAAAGTGATCAGTGCAATGGGTATCTGGCAAATAGCAGACGCCAGCGAAGTAAGGTCATCATAATCCTTCTCCTCACCGGTATCAAAAATATGATACGATTGCAGCGAGGCAATCCTACCTTCTTCATTTGCAGGCAACGGAAGTACTGGCATTAGTTATTGGCTTAATCAAATAGTTGTTATTCAAATATACAATAATAGGAAATAGATTTATGGATTTTTTGTTTACAAGTGTAGTGATAAAAACATTCACCAGACCAGGGTGTTTTCACTCTTTTTTTCGATAAAAAACACTTGTAACTTCGTTACTATCAATCTAATTAAAATGAAAAAGATTTCGATTTGGTCATTTTTGGCACTTGCGTTTTTTGTACTTGTTTCCTGGGGGCCCGAGGGCCATAGCACTATCGCGTTAATTGCCCAAAGCCATTTAACGCCACAGGCGAAGCAGGCGGTTGAAAAAATACTAAATAACCAACCCATGTCGTCAATCAGCTCATACGCCGACCAATATAGAGAAACACACCCTCAAACTGGCGACTGGCATTTTTTGAACCTTGAGTTAGGCTTAAGTCAAAGTCAATTCAAACAGTTTGTTTTGCAGCAAACTAAACCCAACGTTTATATTGAGATTAACAAAGAGATAGCAGAACTATCTAACCCAAAAACTTCAAAAGCCCAAAAGAAATTCGACCTGGAGTTTTTAATCCATTTTGTTGGGGATGCCCATCAGCCGATGCACATCAGCAGGGCAGAGGACAGGGGAGGAAATGATATAACCGTGACTTACGATGGTAAATCAACCAATGTCCACAAAATTTGGGATAGCCTATTGCTTAATGATGACCAGCCAGACTTTACCACATTGGCAACGAAGATTGATAAAGCTACACCAACTCAAATTAAAAAATGGCAAAGCGACGATATAATTCAATGGCTGTGGGAAAGCTACCAGGCCAGCTCGAAGGTTTATGCGAATGTCCATAATGGAATGATATTGGATCATAATTATTATTTGACAAACATTAAAACGGCCGAAACCAGGCTTGAAATGGGAGGTATCCGGCTGGCAGGTGTTTTGAATAAAATCTATCATTAACGAATCCCACCAACGATAAATCGATTAAGTAAAACTATATATATAAAATGTATGTATTTGCATATGAATGGTTTATATAAAAACCTACTAGTAGGGATTCTCCGAAAATAAAAGATATTGCAGAAGTCATTGCAGCTCCTCAGTAGCCAACGATCTATATTTCTAATCCTTTGCCAATATCAAAATAGTTTTATCACGATGTTTTTTGCTGATGAACTGGAAGCGGAAAAATAATAGGATTGATGACACCATCAAACCAAGCACCAACCCATACCAAACGCCTTTTACACCAAAATGCAGTTGCAGCCCCAATAGGTAGCCGATCGGCAACCCAACAACCCAATAAGCTAAAAAAGTGATTATTGTAGGAATATTTACATCGCCCATGCCCCGTAAAATACCGAGCCCAACTACCTGGGTGCCATCAAACAATTGGAAGAGGGCAGCAATTATCAGTAACTGTGCTGCAATAGATATAACGGTTACATCTGAAGTATAAATCCATGGTAGTAAATGGTTAAAAATGGTAAAAACGGTTGCGGTGACACACATAAAAACCAACACAATATGGTAGCTGGAAATAGCTGAATGTCTCAGTTTTTCATGTTCGTTGCTTCCAAAGTAATTTCCTGACTTGATTGCAGCTGCTGCAGATAGGCCGCTTGCCATCATATACGTCATTGATGCCAGGTTAATGGCCACCTGGTGGGCAGCTTGCTCGTGATAACCGATTGTACCGATGATAATGGCAGCAGCGCTAAATGCACTAATCTCAAAAGTGTATTGTAAAGCAACCGGGGCGCCTATACGCAAAATTTGTTTGCACCGGATCCTGTCAATGTTGGTAACTACAAATCCCTTTAAATACCCTCTGAAATTTTTTGACCTAAACACATAAGCGCCCATTACAACGGCCATAATACAGCGGTCGGTTAATGTACTGTAACCAACTCCTTTTACACCCATCGGGCTGATACCAAACATGCCCCTCACCAAAACTATCCCGAGGAGAATATTAAAAATATTACCCCAAATAGAAATAAACATAGCTTGCTTTGTGAACCCGAGCCCTTCAGCAAACTGTTTAAATGTGTTAAATACAAGCATCGGGATGACAGACAGGCCCAATAAGATCAAGAATGTTTTTGCCTGGGCCATAACCGCAGGCGTTTGATGAAGATGATCTAACAAGAATAACGATGTAAAAAAAGTAAAAGTGAAAAGGATAATACCAGTAATCACATTTATAAACAAGCTATTTGAAAGCAATTGCCCACATTCCGCAAAATTACTTCGGCCATTATGCTGCGCAATTAACGGGGTGATGCCATAAGAAATACCAATTCCAATTACGAGCATTATAGAAAAAATGCTGTTTGCCAGTGAAACCGCGGCCAGCGAAACTGTCCCGGCAAAATGCCCAACTATAATAGTATCCGAAGTTTGTACCAGCGTATGTCCCAATTGTGATATAACCACCGGGGTAGCCAGGTTGAGGTTATCGCGATAATGGTGTTTATATTTTTGGTAAACGGGTTTCATTTTTAGGATTTGTTGTCGAGATCAGAGACTAGCTGTGAACAGGCCTAGCGGCTGGGGATCAGAGATTAGTTAATTATTTCTTCTTAACCATCAATCTTTAATCCGCATCCCTAACCATTAACACTGCTATAATACTCTTCTTTTTCTGTTGTATTGATTTTGATTATGCCCGAAAGAATTAGATCAACAAGCAGCCGTTGGGCCCGTTTACGGTTAATTTTGAGCAGTTCGCAGCATTCCTTTACAGTTATGCGTTGTGTTTTATCCAAATATTCCAATAAAGCCTTCTCATTTAATGAATATTCAATTAACACTCCTTCGTTCGTTGAGGAGCGCTTCAGCACATCAACTACAATTTTACTGGCCAAAACACTTTTATCCTTAACCCTTACGTATGCCCACCATTTGCCATCATCCGCCAATGCAAAATGCGGTTTTAACTGGCTTTCTTGTGTATCAACTATCAGCACAAGCTTATCGTCTACATAAACTTCTTCAAAAGTTGGCTCAAGTGCGGGCTTGGCGTAGAAATGAGCGGCTTTAGTGATCATATATCGCTCCTCGTCTTCTGATTTTACCCCTTTTATCGTGCCATCGTCAGCCACGCCGATCAATAGCCGACCGCCTTTGTTGTTAGCAAATGAAACCATCGTCCTTGCAATCTTCTCACAACTGGTAATAGTTTTTTTAAAATCAAGTCGTACCCCTTCGCCTTCAAAAATCAGCTTTTTCACATTCATTGGTTATTCTTTCTTTTTAAGGGGCAGGTAAGGCTTAAATTTCTCCATCCATCTTTCCGGACGCGTTATTTGCGTAAATCCAAATTGACTATATAAACCATGAGCATCTGCTGTTGCCAGCGACCATCGTCTTAACCCCTGTAATTCAGGATGAGCTGTGATAGTTTGCATCAGCCATTTTGATAGCCCCAAGCGCCTGAATTCCGGTAGGATAAATACATCACAAATGTAAGCAAAAGTAGCTTTATCCGTTACAACCCTGGCCAGCCCAATCTGGATATTTTGTTTGTAAACACCAAAACAAAGCGAATTCTCAATTCCTTTTCGTAGTGTTTGTTCAGAAATGCCTTGTGCCCAATAAGAATCTTCACTTAAATATTTATAGATAGTTTCAAAATCGAGTAGGCTTTTGTCTGTAGATATTTGAAATCCATTTTTAAGAAAAGCATCATCATTCATAAAAACATGCATATTATTTTCTTATTGAATAAACCGGTAACGCATGTAAAAACGGATGCATCCAGGATACGATCCCATTATATTTCTGCATTAAAATTTAAATTACGAATATAGGTTTTGCTCAATACCGATACACATAATAGCCCGGTCTTATCATAAATTTCGATAGGCAAGGTTATACGGTATCTGCCTACAGTATTTAAAGCAAGCTCACAATCCTTAATATTTTCATCGGTAATATTTATTTTAAAATGAAGATCGGTTTTTGCAGGCTTACGAAATCTTATGGCTAATGAATGTGACCATGCCTTGACATTGTAGCCTTTGTGAACTAAAACCTGATAAAAAAGCATAGGATAAAAAGGGTCGGCTGCTGAAAATATCGTGCCGCCGAAGATGGATTTGTTTGGATTTTTATTAAAAAAGCTTTTTTTTACCTTCACTTCAACCGCCCGGAAACCATCTTCGAATCCAACTACTACAATACGCTGAAAAAACAGGGGAGGATAGAGGCGCATTGCCCATTTCAATACACCTTCGGATACTAACATAATGGATAAATATCAGAAAATTTTGTGTAAAACTGGACGATAAAAATACTGATCTACTATGTGTAAAACCGGGTAAGTTTCTCAGCCGCTAAAGTTGTCAATCAAAGTATGGCTTTAAATAAATTATTGTATTTTTTTGATAATTAACAAGTTATACTTTCCTTAAATTTTATATGAGAATTTGTAACCAAATAAGACTCGGCTGAAATTGTTGCTATCACTTTTCAGCATATTGAAATTTGAAATTGCGGATGCTGCGAAATCTGTCTGCGGCTTAGCGGAAAACATTTGTATAGTTTTACTGTGCCGAAGATAAATTACGTCATTATATCAAAACCGAAGAATTTGTAAATATTATAAAATTTGAAGCTCCAGGACATTGGATTGTTTGGCTGTAAATCATTGCCATTTTAATAATTTATTTATTCTCATAATTAATGTTATGTTAAGTAGAAATATTAAAATGAAAGGGGCATTTTGAGAGCCCCCTTCTGTTTATTTATTTCCTGCCGCCTGGTAAGGCGTCCATTTGTTTTTTGATATCGCCAGCTTTTGCAGTATTTTCTGCTGCATGTGCCGGGTCAAATTTTCCACGATAATAATTCCTTAAATTACTAAGCGCGTCATATGAATTTGGGTTCAGTTTAACAGCTTTATCTAAATAAGGCTTTGCCAAGTCAAACTGGGCATCAGCTTTAAGCCTCATGGCCTCGTAATCTTTTTGCTTATTAGCCGGCAGATTTATCGCCATGTTATAGGTCTCGATTGCCGGCTTCATTAAGGTGTACCCTAAGTTTAAATTTGCATCAAAATACTCAGGATCTATTTCAAGCGCCTTTTTGTAGTTATCAGCCGCCATCTTATAATTGTCTGTCGCTGTTTGCGCTGAAGAAGTTTTAGCTGCAGCGTCCTTAGCTTTCTGTCCTTTTTCAACGGCAAGGTCTCCTACCTGCGAATATGTCAGGCCTTCATAATAATAAAGCTCTTTGTTTTTCGGATCATTTGCAATAGCAGCTTGAATCTTAGTCAATACATCAGCCTGTTTACCTGATTGCAGCGCTATCTCTATTTCTCTTTTACGCAGTTCGCCGTTTGCAGGGTATTTAGCTACGCCTTCGCCAGCAACTTTCAAAGCCCCTACCGTGTCTTTATTAAGCAGATATATAGAAGATAAATTAAAGTAAGTTTTGGCGTTTTCGGAATATTTGGTAGTTAAAAGCGTATTATAATTTGTAATAGCCAATGGATAGTATTTAGGATCTGTACTGCCAGCATTTGCTGCGGACAGGGCTGTGTAGAGTATAGCCGTAGTATCCGTTGGGTAAATCTGACGGTATACATCAAAAGCATTATAAGCCAAATCATATTTACCGGCTTGGTATTGCTTAACGCCCAGGTTTGAATTGTAAATGGCGATATTTAAATTGGCATCGTCTATCAGCTTTTTATTTTCGCCTTTTGTATCGAGTTCCTTCGCCTTTTTTATAGCTTCTGTTGCTGTTGCGAGTGATACGGCTGAGGTAGTTGGTATACTGTCCTGAACTGCAAGCGCCGAATAAATAGCGCCTTTCAAGGCATAAGTAAGAGGTAAAGTCGCAGTTTTGTCGTTGGCTGCTGCTTTGTCGATAGCCGTTTTTGCATCATTAAGACTTGCAGTAGCTTTTGCCGCTATTACTGCCACTTTTTGTCCTTTTGACACACCATAAGCGGCATAACTATCCTGCGCATTTGACAACTCTTTTTTTTGTGCAAACGTTGTTGCGGAAACTAAGCCTAACAGGCCCGCCATCAAAAGTTTGATTTTCATAGTTTATTTATTGATTATTTAATTGTTTTAGTTTGTTACTTATCCTGTTTTCCTGGTTTTTATTTCCCGCCCGGGCATATACTAATTGTAATACCTGCAAACAGTTAATGTCGTTTGGTGATATTTCATTTGCTTTCTCGAGCCACTGAACTGCCCTTGCAGTGTTTTGGTCATTGCCCCCCTCCTGTTTGGTTTCACTTTGCTTAAAATAAAGTAAACCAAGATTAAATATTGGCTCATACGCTGAACTATTTAACTCAATCGCCCGCAAGTAAAGTGATTCGGCCTTGCTGTATTGATTTAAATGATCGTAGCAGTTTGCCGCAACAAACGCAATATCAGGATTATTTGTATTGATTTCAAGCAGCGCCGGTAATAAAGCATTCAGTGAACGGTAATCCTTTTTATTGTTATAAATGTTAGCCTCATCAAGTAATAACGACCTGTCGTTTGGTAACACTTTTCGTCCTTTTTTTATAATAGCAAGCGCAGTTACGGTGTCACCAAATGATTTATAAATCGACGACGCGGCTTCTGCATAGACCGCACCGTCGGCATCATTATCAATTAAACCAGCATAATAGTTTGCGGCTTCATGCAGGTTGCCAAGCTTATGATTTGAATATGCAATATAAGCGTTTAATTGTTTAAATGAAGGGGCATATTTTTGCGCCCCAACGAATAACTGTAGGGCATTAATAAAATCAGAATTGTTTACATAAACAAATGCTTTTCGCAAGTAAACGTTTGCAAGGCAACGTTTTGCGTAATCCATATCTATCTGGTACCTGTAAATTTTCCGGTTTGCCAAAAGGTTATCAACCAATTGGGAAGTTTGCGAAAAGGTGGCAGCAGGCTGGTTTAGTCTGTTTAATGAATCAATGTATAAGATACTTGTGTAGACCACTGCCTTATAAACATTTTTTTCAAGGTCAAGTGTGTCAGAGGAAGCTTTAATTAAGCTGTCAACGGTCTTTTTAGCATTGCTTAAATATTTCAGGTCTTTTTTTTGCTTATAAAAAGCCAGATTGTTCACCACAGTTTTCAGCACTTCTGTTTGACAGAAAGCGGTAGACGTGGTGAACAATACAATTAAAACCTGTACTATTAGCTTACGGCCCTGCATTCAATTTAGTCAGTTATTTCATCGGGTGCTGAACCTTCAACTTCATTTTCAGCATCATTGTCAATTTCTTTATCCTCGTCCTCGTCATGCTCAATTTTTGCCACCGAAGCTATCTCATCATCGCCTTTCAACGTAATTAACCTTACACCCTGTGTTGCCCTGCCCATCGTTCTTAATTCACTGATAGCAATCCTTATAATGATGCCCGATTTATTAATGATCATCAGGTCTTCCTTATCAGTAACACCTTTTATGGCAACAAGTTTTCCGGTTTTGTCGGTAATATTCAAAGTTTTAACACCTTTGCCGCCGCGGTTGGTTACCCTGTAATCATCTATATCGGTACGTTTGCCGTAGCCTTTTTCCGATACTACCAACACAGTTGTTTCAGGATTGTCAATACTGATCATCCCAACAACTTCATCATTTTCATCATCAAGTGTTATACCACGGACCCCTGTGGCAGTACGGCCCATTGGTCTAACCGTCGATTCGTTGAAACGAATAGCACGGCCTGACTTCAACGCCATAACTATTTCGCTGCTGCCGCTGGTTAAGTTTGCTTCAAGCAACGAATCGCCCTCATTGATGTTTATCGCATTTATGCCATTTGCACGCGGACGGGAATATGCCTCAAGCGAAGTTTTTTTGATGGTACCTTTGCGGGTACACATAATGATAAAGTTATTTTCGAGATATTCTTTATCCTTCAGGCTTATCAGCTTAATATAAGCTTTAATGTTTTCTTCTTTTGGAATATTAATAATATTCTGAATAGCCCGTCCTTTTGAAGTACGTGTTCCCTCCGGAATTTCAAATACCCTTAGCCAGAAACATTGTCCTGATTCCGTAAAGAACAGCATGTAATTATGGTTCGACGCTATAAGCAGATGCTCAATAAAGTCAGCATCCCGGCTATTGCTGCCAATAGAACCTTTGCCGCCCCTGCCCTGTCGGCGGTATTCGGTCAACGGCGTACGTTTAATATAACCTTCGCGCGAAATGGTAATCACAACGTCCTCATCTTCAATGAAATCTTCAGTGTTCATTTCTGCGGATGAGTGGATCATTTCCGTTTTACGCTCGTCGCCGTATTTGTCCCTAATCTCGATGAGCTCATCTTTAATGATCTGCATACGCAAACCTTCATCTGCCAGGATAGAATTTAAATAATCTATCAGTTTCATCAGGCTTTCGTATTCATCTTTAATTTTATCACGCTCCAGACCAGTTAAACGTCTTAGCGTCATATCCAAAATAGCACGGGCCTGTATGTCGGTTAGTCCAAACTGGGTTATTAAGCCTTCACGCGCGTCATCGGGCGTATTTGATGCACGGATCAGCCTGATCACTTCATCAAGATGGTCCAAAGCTATAAGTAAACCTTCCAGGATATGGGCCCGTTTTTGGGCTTCGGCAAGTTCAAACTTCGTACGGCGAATTACTACCTCATGCCTGTGCTCAACAAAATGATGGATCAGGTCTTTGAGGTTTAACAGCATTGGCCTGCCATGCACCAGCGCAATATTATTTATGCTGAATGATGTTTGCAGCGCCGTATATTTAAACAGGTTATTTAAAACGATGGCTGCGTTGGCATCGCGTTTGATCTCGTAAACAACCCGGATACCTTCCCTGTTGGATTCATCCCTGATAGCTGAAATTCCTTCAATTTTCTTTTCATTAACCAGTTCAGCAGTGCGCTCAATCATCAAAGCTTTATTTATCTGGTAAGGCACTTCGGTAACAATAATACGCTCGCGGTCATTGTTATAGACTTCAATTTCTGCCCTTGACCTTATCACTATCCTGCCGCGGCCAGTTTCAAAAGCCTCACGGGCACCTTCAAAACCATAAATAATACCGCCGGTAGGGAAATCGGGACCTTTGATATGTTTCATCAATTCGGCAACTTCAATTTGGCGATTATCTATCAATGCCAAAGTTGCATTAACGACTTCGGTTAGGTTGTGTGGCGCCATATTTGTCGCCATACCCACAGCAATACCGGAAGCACCGTTCACCAACAGGTTTGGGAACTTTGCCGGTAATACGGTTGGTTCCTCCAGCGAGTCGTCAAAGTTGAGCTGAAAATCAATTGTGTCTTTGTTGATATCGGCCAGCATTTCTTCAGCAATCTTTTCAAGCCTTGCTTCAGTGTAACGCATTGCCGCTGGTTCATCACCATCAATAGATCCGTAGTTACCCTGCCCTTCAACAAAAGGATATCGTAAACTCCATTCCTGGGCCATACGTACCATGGCATCATAAACTGACTTATCACCATGCGGGTGGTACTTACCCAGTACCTCACCCACTATACGGGCTGATTTTTTGTAGGGTTTGTTGTTATTTAAACCAAGATCAAGCATGCCATATAAAACACGCCTGTGTACAGGTTTTAAACCATCGCGAACATCTGGCAATGCCCTTGATACGATAACCGACATTGAATAATCAATGTACGCAGATCGCATTTCTTCATCAATATTTATCGAAATTATTCTGTCTTCTGGGGGTATGTTTCCGTTTCCTGTTTCGTCAGCCATTTTTATTTCTATGTAGTACCTTCTCTATAATTGGTCGTTTAAAATCGCTTTTTAAACGACCTGCGAAGGTAAGAAAATTAATGGTTTTCCGTATGAATGTTGGTAACAATTGTGCTGGGAATGTTAAAAAGTCCGTGTATTAAAACGGAAGGAGATGTGCAATGGAAAAACGGGTTACAGCCAAACCTGCAAAAAATCACTTATAGTCATGATACAGGCAATGACACTACAAAATCAGTACCCTCCCCTTCCCTTGTATCCACTTTTATGGCGCCACGATGTACGTTGATAATATCGTAACTCAGGCTTAGGCCCAATCCTGTTCCCTGTCCTGTGGGCTTAGTGGTAAAAAAGGGTTGGAATATTTTGTCGATTATATTTTGTGGGATACCGTCACCGTTATCTGAAACCGTAATTATTACCAGGTCATTTTCTTTTTTGGTGGTGATGCTCACAGTTGGCTGATAGTCGCCGCCTGCAGTTTTAACTTTTTCTGTCACAGCGTAAAACGCATTGTTGATCATATTTAGCAACACCCGCCCTATATCTTGCGGTATGATATTTATTTTTCCGGCACTTTCATCAAAATTTGTGTTGAATGCGGCGTTAAAAGTTTTGTCTTTAGCGCGCAGCCCGTGATAGGCAAGCCTTAGGTATTCATCAGCTAATGCATTAATATCGGTAAGTTCTTTGCTTCCCGTGCTTGTCCGGCTATGTTGAAGCATACCTTTTACAATAGCGTCTGCACGTTTGCCGTGGTGGCTTATTTTTTCAAGGTTTTGTTCTATATCATTCGAAATTAGTTTTACTTCACCAGTATTGCCTTTGTCAATCTCTTCCTGCATCTCTCCGATCAGTTCCATACTTACTTCCGAGAAATTGTTAATAAAATTCAGCGGATTTTGTATCTCATGTGCTATGCCCGCTGTAAGTTCACCCAGGGAAGCCATTTTTTCGGACTGGATGAGTTGCCGCTGCGTTATTTTTAATTCATGATATGCTTTTTCAATTTCCCTGGCCTGGGCGAGTTCGCGCTCCCTTGTTTTGGCCTTTTCCTTTTCAATAATCCGGGCGCGGACAAGACGGTTTACGTAGACCGATATCGCAAGAAAACATATGATGTAAAGCAGCCATGCCCACCATGTTTGCCACCAGGGCGGATTGATAGTTATTAAAAGGGTTTTCACAGGTCCATTAAACTGTAGTGCCGCGTTTGACGCTTGCATCTTCAGTTCATATTTCCCCGGCCGCAGGCCTTCGAACCGTATAGTGTAATTAGCAGGCCCATACTGCCAACTTTCATTTGTTCCTTCGCGCTCAAGCTTATAACGCATATGGCTTGTGCCTTTTGAATAAAAATCTATGATCCCGGTTTCGATAGTAATATTATTCTCCGAATGGCGAAGATTTAGCCTGGTTAGATTATTAACCCCGGTTGGCAATTCAAAGGGCTTCTGATTGACCACCAGCGATTGCAGGTAAATAGAGGACGGCGGATTGGTATATTTGTCTGGTATAACGCGGTTGAAGCCGCTGCCAAATAATCCCCCTCCAAAATATATACTCCCATCGTCGTCTTTATAATTTAAATCAAGTAAGAAAAAATATTGTCTTTCAAATCCATCCTTTTCTGTCAGCGTAGATATTTCTCCTGTCGCGATATTCAATTGGTGAATGGAGTGGTCCGTATGGAACCAGATATTGCCTTTATCATCCGCTATGAGGCCCGCAATTTCAATATTGGGCAGACCGTCATTTTGACTATATGTTCGTATAATCTTAAAATCGGTGTTAAAATGGACCAGTTTATTTTCAGCCGCCACCCAATAGGAATTATCTTGTTTATTAAAGAAAATGCTCGTCCAAACAAGGCTATCCATCTTATTGGCTATTCGCTTCCAAGTACCATTTTCATAGATAAATGTCAGGTTGAGTTCTTTTTCGCCCCGCCTTAAAAACACAAAACGATGCTGGTCCGTGGCTGAATGAAAAATATTGAAGCCATAAGGAAAAGAAATTGCCGCCTTCGAAGTCAAACTACCCTTATTGCCTTCAAAGATATAACCCATGTTTTTGTATGTAGTTGCAACTATCCAGCCATTTCTGAAAGGAAAAGAAGGCGCGGGAAAGTCTGGATTTATAGCCTTGCCCGACTGGTCGTAAAAAATAATTTGGTGGGATATTTTGGTTTGAAGGTCTATTTCAAAATACGCTGGCCCATTAGCTACCAAAACTTTTTTTATAATAGTGTCAATCAAAACAGGCACTATCCCATTATTACTTTTCAAACCCTGAAAATCTTTTGGATTTACTACGCTGAGCTTACCTATGTACCTGTCAAATTGATACAATGATCCCGCGGTAGTGATCCATAATTTTCCCCCACCTACATTTTTAAAGTCAAAAGCAAGGTTATTGCCGTAACCCAAATCTTGCCCGCGGTCAGGTGTGTATAATTTAACAGCAGGCGAAAAAGGTACCAACTGGTAAAACCCGGTATTGAACCAGCTTCCGCACCAAATCATCCCATCCCCGTCGCAATAAATATAGCTATTAGCGTTAGAAACGTTCCGCTGGGTAACGGAATCTGTCGCGAAAGGAACGCTAATAGAACGATCTGCAGGGTCATAGATTAATATTCCTTTAGGTATTGTGGCCAGCCAGATCCTGCCTTTTAAATCAATATCAATTCCAACAAGCCTATCATAGTCCTTAAGTTTAATCAGGTCATTCATCGCGTCAATATGATGAAACCGTTTATCAGCAAGTGTAAATTCCATTAAACCATCGTAGCTGTTTATCCAGATAGCATTTCTTTTTCGGTCGTAACGCATTGCCTCTGAAGCGTGGCAGTGATTAGGAATGTTTCGGTAACATGGCCAATCAAAATGCTGTTTTTTTCCATCTGACAGGGAAATATTTAGCAACCCTCCCCCCGGATGATTAAAATCTCCCCACAACATCCAAACACTATTAGTCGATGCATCAAAAATGGAATACGGGCTACTCACACCTGCTTCAACATAGTCATCATTGGTTAACTTTACCAATCTTTTTTTTGCTAACGAATGGATATCATACACTGTTATCCACAAGCCTTCCAGTGCATACATTTTATCCTTCGTAGCCCAAAAAGGTGCCATAGCATGATTAGGGCCATCATTTTTATCAGACAGGAAATTAGAAAAAGTGTCAGCTTTGATGTCGTATCGGGACAAGCCACCGTCAGAGCCAATCCAGACGTTATGAAGGCTATCTTCTGTTAACCCGTTTATATAGTTTCCGGCAATGGTGCGGTTATTGTGCGGATCGTGGTAATAAATCTTAAACAAACTCCCGTCAAAACGGTTTAAACCATGTTTTGTTCCAATCCATAAGAAGCCATTAACATCTTTCAATACATAATAATTCTCTCCTTGCGATAATCCTTCATATATACTCCAGTGAATAGCCCTGTAGTCATTTTTGACGGTTTGCTGCTCCAATTGTTGTGCATAGGTAAAACTTGATGCAAAACAGGTTATCGTAAAGAATATAAGTTTTTTTAACATCATCATAAAGATAACACTTTCAGGTTAACATTCTAATATCCATGGTTTTGCGTCATTGCAGGTACTCCATTCGGACCAGCGCTCAAATCAATCTGGTCTTGTGGTATTGGGAAATATTCGTTTTTATCTGGTATGAATTGTGCCCCTTTTAGATAATTCCGTAAGTTTTGTTCCGTTTCAAGATAGTTTGAAATTTCATGGCTGGCAATGTTCCATCTTACCAAATCAAAAAAACGGTGCCCCTCCATAGCTAGTTCCAGCATCCGTTCATAACGTACTGCTTTACGTGCAACGGCCTGGCCCTGTGATACAAAATACCCGGACGGGTACGTTTTTATAAAATAATTGGCGGCATTGGTGTTAGTATTGCCGCCCTGTGGATTAGCCGGATCAACATAGGTATGAACAAATCCCGCAGGATTAGCGGCCCTGCCCCTAATCAAGTTCACATAGCGTTCTGCCACGTCAAGGCTGCCAATCTCAACCTCCACCTCTGCAGCCCATAATAGCACGTCAGCAAAACGGATAAAATTAATGTTTACGGCCGAAGCCTGGTCTTGCACGTACTGACCTTGCTGCCCTTTATAAAAGACATTTTTTTTGGGACTGTAGGGGCCTGCAAAGTCCTGGTCGCGTACCCAGTCACCACCCGGGTGTATGCCCCAATCTAAATAAGGAATACCTCTCCGCCCTACTGTCCAATCCAAACGGGGGTCCAAGGTGCCAGTTTCTGGTGTAAAAGGGTCACTGGATGCATGTCCATCGTCGCTTTTGACAGGATTGTTGTTATAATTATCCAGGTCGGGCAAACCCGTTGAAGGATCTGTTCTAAAATGGTTAACAAGATATTGTGAGGGCGAAAAAAATCCACAGCAAGTCCCGGTTGATCCTCCGGTAGGGTTATTGAGAATGTCCCCCGTATTTCCATTTCCTGCCCAACCCCAGCTCACGCCATCTAAAACGGAACTTTGATAGGCAAATACCGACTCGGCTTTATTTTTGGTTGCTATATTAAAATTATCGCTGTAGTTATCAAGAAGAGCGTACTTTATTCCTCCCGCAGTTTGTCCGTTCGATATAAGGTCCGCTAACAATAATTTTGCCTGGTCATATTTATGCTCAAACATATAGGCTTTGGCCAACAATGCCTCTGCAGCATATTTATTGGCCCGCCCAACCATTGTGCCCTGGCTGGTAACCTGATTTGGACGTAAATTATTCATAGCATAAATAAGGTCATTTTCTATATGCTTCCAGGTAGTATCATTTACCACATGGTAATTCCCCGCATTGTAAGTAATAGTTTCATCAACAAATGGTATTTTATTCCACATTTTCTTGGCTTCGAAATGATAAAATGCCCGCAGGAACAGGGCTTCTCCCCTTACCTCAATGGTATCCGCGGTACTCATGTCTTTAGCCTGCCGCATTAGTCTTAATGTTGAATTTGCCCTTTGCACACCTTCATATACAGCCGCCCACTTTTGATCAAAAAAATAATCAGCCGGACTTGAACTTCCGTTAAACCTTTCAATTTTTGTTACTTGAGGCTGGTCTCCATAAATCGATCCCCCATAGGCTTCACTTCCGCAGATGCTCCCGTATAACCAGTTTGAACCGGCGGACCCATAAGATGGTACGAACAGAGAACCCGGAGCTGATACGCCGTCAAGCATAGCATAAGCGCCAACCAAAAGGCCCTGCACTCCTTTACTGTTCGCCAACTGCTGTTCCGTGAGTAATCCGGGCACCGGTTGGTTTAGTTTACTTTTATAGCACGAATAACTAATGGTGACTGGAAAGAAGGCTATCAGGAAGAATTTTAAATATTTCATGTCATTGGGTCTTTAGGGTACACAAATCAGAAATTAAGGTTAACTCCCACTAAATACTGTCGTTGGTTATTAGGGTAACTGTTGCTGTCAATGCCAAATGCCGCGGTGGTGCCTGATAATTCGGGATCAAGCCCCTTGTATGATGTAATCGTAAAAAGGTTAAGCGCCTCTGCGTAAAGCCTGATCTTTATGACTTTAAGTTTTTGCAGAATTTTCGTCGGCAAAGTATAGCCAACAATAAGTGTTTTGTTCCTGAAATAGGAACCGTTTTCTATTGCGTACGAATTTACCACATCGCTATTGCTGAAGTTTTGTGAATTTTCAACAATAGGGATAGTGGCGGCCGGGGTTTTAGGCGTCCAAGAACCATTAAGCGCCGCGTAGCTTTTTGCAGAAGGGCCACCAGATGGTAAATCGATATAATTTGCTATATTGTTAAATACGTCATTTCCGCAGGACCAATAAAAGAAACTTGAAAAATCGAAATTTTTGTAAGTTATCCCAACATTGATCCCTGTAGTAAATAAAGGGTTCGGGTTGCCTAAATGTACCCTATCCAGGTCAGTTATTGTTCCGTCATGATTGGCGTCAAGGTATTTGAACCTGCCTGGCGCTGCATCTGGCTGTGCAGGTGAATTATTAACTTCTGCTGCATTCTGGAATATCCCGATTATTTTATATCCGAAAAAACTTCCCATGGGGTACCCCACCTGCTGCCGCACAACAGTACCGATACCTGTAAACGAGTTAGGATCATCCAGGTACGCGAAATTGTTTAGTTTAACAACAATGTTGTGGTAAGTGGTTACAGCAACACTTGTGTTCCAGCCCCAGTCTTTCGAAAAATTCCCTTTCGACCCGAGTGTAATATTAACACCTGTGTTATCAACTTCTCCTACATTTACATTTGGGGCCGTAGCATAACCCAGTATGGCCGGTAGGGAGGCCTGGAATAAAAGCCCCGTCGATTTCTTTTGATACCAGTCAGCGGTAATACTCAATTTTCCTTGCCATAAAATGCTTTCGAAACCGACATTTGTCATAGCGTCTTTTTGCCAGCCTGTCTTTGCGTTTCCGTATTGTATGGTTGTATAGCCCTGTACAGTGCTGTTACTTGTACCGTAAATATCATAAAAGCTGCTTCCCGGACCGCCGCCATATAATGTATACTGATTAAGTGGGTTGGTATTACCATTATACCCGCTTTTTCCCCAGCTTGCCCTTAGCTTAAGATCGGTAAGCCAGTCTATTTTTTTCATAAAGGGTTCTTCGGTCATCCGCCAGGCCGCACTAAATGAAGGGAACCATCCAAACCTGTTTTCGGGACCAAAAACAGACGACCCGTCTTCCCTTAGGGTTGCTGTGAAAAAAATTTTATCCTTAAACCCGTAGTCTGCCCGGCTGATAAAAGAAGATAAGTAAGAGTTTGCTGCGGTACCAGAAATACTTTGATGGGCCGGGTTCGCATCGCCGTTTCCCAGCAAACGCAAATTGGGTGCATCCGTTAGATAACCTTCACTTATACCGGTTTGTTTCCTCATGTAATAACTGATATTTTCAGTCCCGGCTAATAGTTTGAGACTATGGCCACCATCAAATTTTACTGAGAAATTAAGTGTATTGGTCCATGTCCATGAATAAGAATAAAGGCTAGTCTCAGTAAAAGTGCTTAATCCCTGCGATGGGTCGTAGGCGCCGTAAGTGTAATAGTATGAGTTATTAAAGTCAAAGTTCCCGCCAAAACTGCTTCTGAATGTCAGATGTTTTAGTATGTCAACTTCGGCGAACATGTTCCCCAAAACCTCCCATAGATAATTCCTGTTATCTTTCGCTAGTAACTGTGCCGTGACCGGGTTATCAGCTGGCGTGGCCTGGCCGCCCTTTTCGCTGCTCCCATTGCCCTCTATATCATAAACGGGCAAATATGGATCAGTTAACAAAGCATGAAATATGTCAGGGGTCGGCATGTGTTGGCTTTGTTTCAATTGAATATTTTCACCAAAACGGATTGCGTCATTTACGCTAAAATCTGTATTTACCCGCACCGTAAACTTTTTTAGATAGGTGTTGAGGTATGTGCCTCCCTGGTCAAGATATCCAAATGAAACAAGGTAATGGTTCTTATCGTTTCCCCCGGAAACATTAAAGGCGTAATTTTGAATAAACGCTGGTCTGAATACTTCATGAAACCAATCAGTTCCCTGTTTGTTAAACTTCATGATCTGGTAAAGCGGGGTTGTTGGCGTAAACGTAATATTATAAAGAGCGGGATCCACCTCAGGCGCACCGGCCGGGTAGCCATAACCGTTAACAAAATAATCGGGCAAAGCAGGTGTGGGACCGTTACCGTACAAAGGCGATGAGGGATTTCCGTTTGCACCGACCTGGCCTGAATTTTTAAACGCCAACCAAACGTAGTCAGCCTGTCCTTGCGGATTTAATAGATCTAAGCCTTTGCTTAAGGGTTCCTGAACTCCGACGTATGTATCGAAACTCATGGTTGTTTTTCCGCTTTTTCCTTTTTTTGTGGTGATAATAATCACGCCGTTTGCAGCCCGCACGCCATAAATTGAGTATGCCCCAGCGTCTTTTAACACCTGTAGAGATTCAATGTCGCTTGGATTTAAAGAGTTGATATCGCCCTGTACGCCATCGATGACGTAAAGAGGTGTAACATCGCCAAAGTTGCCGATGCCGTTAATACGTACATTTGATGCCCCTCCAGGTTCGCCAGAGGTAATAACTGTCAGGCCAGCGACCTTTCCCTGAAGTGTCTTTTCTATGTCCCCATCCGGAATAGCAGTAATATCAGCAGCATTAACTACAGATACAGAGCCTGTTATTTCTTTTACTTTTTGCGACGTGTACCCTGTAACCACTACCTGGTTAAGATTGCTTAGGGATTTAGTTAGGTAGATATTCAACACTGTATCGTTTCCGACCGTCACTTCCTGAGATGTATAACCAAGGTACGAAAAAACCAGCGTAGAACCCTTTTTTGCAGTAATCTTAAAATAGCCGTTATTATCGGTAGCCGTCCCGCTGTTAGTATCCTTAATTATAACTGATGCATAACCAAGCGGGGATTTATCATCAATGTCCTTAACAAAACCACTTACTTTTTGCTGAGAAAAAGCAGCGGGGCATTGTAAGAGTGCTATTGTGAGCATAGCGAATTTAAACAGGCCTATGTAATATCGTTTTTTCAATAGAGTTTGAATAATGAGGTGCATTACAGGCATCCCTATGAATAAATATGGTAGAACAGAAACGGTGTAATTGGTAACTGAAGACGATTTATATCTACGCTTAAAACGCAGACAGACAGGGGTATTAAAGAGTGTTAATGTAATACTAAGTGCCGATATTTCATAATATTAAACGAAATATTTTAGCGGGAAAAGATATTCCTTTAATATGTGGAGTTGTTACTAATAAAGAGAATTGGCCGGATCCTGATCTGGCGATTTTTATTTTATTTTCTTCCAATATTCCTCAACTTTTAGCCCTGTGGGTAAGGTTCCTCTTAGGGTAAGCGTATCGTTTTTTAAGGTAAATAAATAACTAATCGGGATATTGGTGATTTTGGAGGGCTGGCTACAAAATGTTTCGGTGTCGATACAGGTGTCGCCGGATATAGTATAATTCCCGGCCTCGTATTTCCGTGGTTTGTATCCTTTTTCGATGACAAAGGCCTGGTAATGCGCGGCATCGTATTTTCTGTTTAGCACATAATCGGTTGGCGCCCCCTCTTTTTTGCCATTGTAAATGCCGCCCACAAACTTCCAGTTGCCCTTTAGCGTTGGTTGGGTTTGAAATGAAAGCAAAAAAAATGATGCAAAAAGAATGTAGATTTTTTTCATGCCGTCGGCAGATTGAATGTTATTTCGTCAAACCCAATTTATCCCCTTTTTTAATAAGGACAATGTTTTTTCCTCTTCGCTGCCCGGTTTAGGTTGATGGTTATATAGCCATTTGGCTGTAGGCGGAAGGCTCATTAAGATAGATTCGATGCGCCCGTTAGTCTCCAGTCCAAATTTTGTACCGGCATCATAAACCAGGTTAAACTCAGCGTAACGACTGCGTCGCTGGTATTGCCATAATTGCTGTTCTTCACCAAATTCTTTATCGCGGTTTCGTTTAACAAGCTCAGTATAAATAGGTATAAATGAACGCCCTAAGGATTTGGAGAATTCAAAAATACTTTCCCAGGTCAAATCTTCACCTGCAGTTAAACGGTCGTAAAATATCCCCCCTATGCCCCTTGTTTCTTTACGATGTTTGATAAAAAAATAATCATCCGCCCATAATTTAAAGCGATGATAAAAGTCGTGATAGTACTTATCGCAAACAGATTTTAAATATGCATGAAAATACCGGGCATCTTCTTCAAAGATATAATGCGGGGTAAGATCGATGCCGCCGCCAAACCACCGCACAGGTTCACTATCAAGACCAAATGACGAGGGCATCTCAAAGTAACGGATATTCATATGGATGATCGGCACCATGGGATGGTTCGGGTGGATCACAATAGATACTCCTGTTGCGAAAAAATCATCCTGCTCTACTTTAAGCGCTTTTTTTATTGAGTCGGGCAGTTCGCCATGTACGGCGGAAAAATTAACACCGCCCTTTTCAAAAATATTACCATTTTGAATAACACGGGTACGTCCGCCGCCGCCGCCTTCCCGCTCCCATTTCTCTTCTTCAAACCTGGCTTTACCATCGGTTAATTCAAGCGCAGCACATATCTCATCCTGGATAAGTTGATAACTTGCACTTATTTGTTCTTTGCTTATCATTCGGACAAATTTGCAGATTTTTAATTAAATGCGGGATGATATAGTTTACAGACGCTATACCTCAACATAGTTAAGATCCTTACTAAAGGTCTCTTTAAGCTGACTTAAAGAATACAAAGCCAGTATAGTAAGTATAGCCATCATGATATAGCCGCTGGTTATCATTCCATAGTTGACTTTCAACGCTGCAAAAGCCAGGTTAATAGGAATTAGCGCTCCTCTTACAAAGTTTGGAACTGTTGTAGCTACCGTGGCGCGAATATTGGTCCCGAATTGCTCTGCTGCGATTGTTACGAAGATAGTCCAGTAGCCTACAGCGAATCCCATAAAAGCACAGATCCACACAAATTGCTGACTGGTTAAGCCATAAGAGCGCAAGTAAACAACAACACTTACCACCGATAACAGTAAAAAGATATACATCACCAGTTTCCTCGATTTAGTTATTTGAGAAAATAAGCCTGCGACTATACCACCTACTGCTATGCCAATATAAGTATATAAAATCCCATCCCCGGCATTTAAAGGTTCTTTAGCTGCAAGTGCTTTCGGGCCGCCAAACTCAGGCGCCAGGGTTACCAGAACACCAACTACATACCACAAAGGGGCGCCTATTAAAATACAATAGAGATATTTTTTAAACCGCCCCCAATTATTAAGCAGCATAAAAAAGTTGCCTTTTGAAACAGTTTCTTTTTGTTCTATGTTTTTAAACATGCCTGATTCGAATGTTCCTAAACGTAAGAAAAGTAACAGAATCCCCAGCCCGCCGCCTACCTTATACGCAGGCCGCCACCCATATTTGGCGACCATGACTGCAGCGGCAGCGCCAAAAAGGCCAACAGCGGCTACGATCATGGTGCCATAGCCCCTTTTTTCCTTACTTAGCGTTTCGGTGACTAAAGTAATACCAGCCCCCAATTCCCCTGCCAACCCAACCCCGGCAATAAAACGGACTATAGCATAACTATTCACATCATGAACATATGCATTGGCGAAATTAGCTATGGAATAAAGCAAAATTGATCCGAAAAGAACTTTAATACGGCCCAACTTATCGCCCATAACGCCCCACAATATGCCTCCAAGCAACAGCCCAAACATTTGAAGGTTTATTATGAAAACGCCTTTGTCAAATACATCGGCTGGCTTAACACCGATATCAAGCAAACTGCTTTTTCTTACGATTGAGAAAGTTAAAAGATCATAGATATCAACAAAATAGCCTAAAGAAGCCACAAGTACTAAAAAAACAATATTTCTTGTGGTTTTGGCCGAAACTGTGTCAGTCATAAATTGCGACGAATTGGTTGGCCTAAAGTAGGGGAATTATCGTGACACTTGGAAATTTTTGACAAAAAAAAACCCCTGTGATGGCAGAGGTCTGTAAGAAATTAATCTTCTAAATTATGCTTTTTTTACATTTACTGCCTGTAACCCTTTTCTGCCTTCTTCAACGTCATATGTAACGCTATCGTTATCTTTGATGGCATTTACGCCGCCTTGTACATCTTTAAAGTGTACAAAAAGATCTTTACCATCGTCGGTAACAATAAAACCATAACCTTTTTGTGTGTTAAACCATTTTACTTTTCCAGTTTTCATAAATATTAGATATTGTGTATAAAAAATTTGTGTTGCAGATTAAAAAGTTATGTTAAAACATAATAAAATCAAAAATTTATCAGCAGGGGTATAGCAGATTCAATATATTCAAATATATAAAATAATTAATAACCAAATAAAATTATTTATTTGGCTGTGGAGTTAAACGTAAATAAGGTTTAATAATCTTATGGCCTTTCGGAAATTTGGCCGGAATGTCCTCTGTTTTAACAGCAGGCACTATAATAACGTCCTCGCCATCTTTCCAATCAGCAGGTGTACCCACGCTATAATTAGCGGTTAATTGTAAAGAGTCAATAACCCGCAGTATTTCCTGGAAATTTCTTCCTGTTGACGCAGGGTAAGTGATCATCAATTTAATAGTTTTATCGGGTGCAATCACGTACAAAGACCTTACAGTCGCTGTTAGCGATGCATTTGGGTGGATCATATCATAGGCTAGTGCAATTTCCCGGTTTTCGTCGCCAATGATTGGGAAATTAACTTCTACATTCTGTGTTTCATTGATGTCATTTATCCATCCCTTGTGTGATTCGACAGAATCAACGCTCAATGCTATCACTTTAACATTACGTTTGTCGAATTCGCTTTTTAGCGAAGCGGTTTTCCCTAATTCTGTAGTACAAACCGGGGTATAGTCAGCCGGGTGAGAAAACAATACAGCCCAGCTATTGCCAAGATATTCATAAAAATCTATCTCGCCCTGAGATGTTTTTGCCTTGAAGTTTGGAGCGGTATCTCCTAGTCGTAAGCTCATGATAAAAAATTTATTGGTTAGTAAATAATGTACTAAGTTAAACTGATTGTTTTATTAATCAATAGCAATTTGAAAATACTACAAGGTATATAGACATTATATATGAAAATTTACGTCGGCATTATATTATTAAGAATATTTGAAGTTATTTTTTGATGTTAAAATATCCGCCATCTTTAAAATAAAAAAGCTCCCGATCCGAAGACCGAGAGCTTGAATACCTAAATGACAGGTTTACTTATTTCACCTGTTTGAAAAAATCAACACTACCAGTGCTTGTTACCCTTACCAACACTTCATGGTTTTCGCTTTTCAAATCAACAAAGTATGATGTAGCATCGATATCTTTGTTTGATTCGTTAGCCTGGTATACGATAACATCACCAGGAGTATAACCTTTGTAGTTATCAGCAATCAATTTCTGTGATTTAGCTGGGATAGCGTTGTAACCAACAACTGTTGTTGTTCCTAAGAAATCGCCAGAAAAGTTGTAAAATGCAGTTTTCTTTGCGCCATCAACTGTAAAGTCGGCTTTTTGGCAGTTTTTAGTAGCTGTCCATACTACATTTTGCGCACCGGCAAAATCAGCAATAAATTGTTGTTGTGTAGTATATGAAACATTGGTAGCAGTAGTTTCAGCTTTTTTACCACCATCGGCAGCAAATGCAGTAACGCTTAATAAAGCGGCGGTTGCGAATGTTAAAAATATCTTTTTCATGTTGTTTTAAATTTTAAATCCGCAACAAAAATAAGTCAAATTTATCAACTTGAAAATTTTACCTTAATTTTTATGAATATTTCATAATTATCAAGATTTCTTTGATGTAAATTTAAATTTTGACAACCTACTTAGTGTATTTTTTACAATATGTCAATGAAAAAGCACCGTGGTGACACCTGTATTTTAACATTGGCAATGTTTTAACCTTAATTTAATATCAATTTGATATTATAATGACATTTATATTGAAAAAATAGTAACAAATGTAAAAAATACAGTTTTTAGAGCTGTTATTTTGACTCTTGAGGTCTTAAATGAATAATGATCAACTATCCATTATCGGCAAAGCCGGGATACAACGTCATACCGCCATCCATAAAGATAGTGGTGCCGGTTATGTAGTCGGCTTCATCAGATACCAGCCACGCGGCAAGTTTGCCGATGTCATCCGGCTCACCTATCCTGTTGTAAGGTATCAGGGTGAGTAATTTTTTCAGGGCTTCAGGAGTATCCCAGGCGCCTCTATTTATTGGCGTTTGAATTGCGCCAGGACCGATACCCATTACACGGATTTTATGCGGAGCCAATTCTTGTGCAATGCTTTTCATAAACATGCTGACACCGCCCTTGCTAGTAGCATAATTCACATGCCCTGCCCAGGGTATTACCTCGTGCACACTGCTCATGCAAATTATTTTGCCCGCCGCTTTGCTCCTTTCAGGCACCACTCCCCTTCTGATAAATTCTTTGGCAGCTTCGCGTGAGCATAAAAACTGCCCGGTAAGATTAATACTGATAACAGTGTTCCATTGAGCCAACGTCATATCCACAAAACGGGAGTCTTTTTGAAGACCGGCATTATTTACTAATATATCAATAGTGCCATATTGCTGATACATCTCTGCAAACATAGCTTGTACCTCGGCCTCATTACTGATATCTGCATGAATGGCATAAGCTGTACCACCAGCAGCAGTTATTTCGTCAACTGTTTGTTCTGCAATTTCATGAGCGTCCACGTGATTAATGATAACATTGGCGCCTGCTGCGGCCAATGCTTTTGCAACGCCTTTGCCTATACCGCTGTCCGCGCCGGTAACCAGGGCTGATTGCCCTTTTAATGGTGTAGAATTCATAGGGGTAATTTTAAGCCTTTAATATAAGCTTAATATTACCGAAAAGCTAATGTTAAGATTAGACCTTCATTTGTTTTGCTGGTAAGTAAACTAGAACAGTCTGCACTTCCACTACTTTACAGCCCTTTCACATACTCCAAAAACAAATGCAAGGCTTTCTTTTTATCTTCAGTAAGCTCAAAATCAAGCTTGTGCATCAGATAATCTTCCAAATCAAAATCTGGTCTTTTAGGCAATTCTTTTAGTAGTTCAGTCCTATGGTCAAGACCATTTTTCAATGCCTTGTTAAATTCCGTAATAAACTCTTGTGGGATTGATTTATTAGCAATCCAGGCAGCAAATACAAATGGAAGTCCGGTAAACCTTTGCCATTCCTCTGCGAGGTCGTAAACGAACGCATATTTTTCTTTTTTTCCAAAGGTACGGTCGCCTATTTGTACGAAAGCTGTATTTGGGTCGGTTGACTTTTCGTAATCAATTGCATCTTTCACGATCATCAAATGATCTGCTTTCCAAAAGTTCTTCAATAAAACCTTTGCTAAGTTGTTTGATGAACGCGACTGCGGATCAAGCTGCAAGGTTTTCACATCCTTTATATCGCAGTTGCTGAAAATAAAAACAGAATTAACTGCCCCGACAGCACCTATGCAATAATCAGATACAATCTCCCAATTTTTCAGGCTCAATGTTGCCGCTACAGGTATCAAACCGATATCCACAACATCGTCAATAAGTTTTTGAGCGCAGTCCGTTGGGTTATCGAGGCTTAGTTCAATTTTGTCAAGAATGCCTGTATGCTGCAGGCCGTATATAAAAGGTTTTGTATTGGTATAGCTAACAGCCGATATTCTGATCTTATTCACAAGTACGATTGGGGTATTAATTTTAGGATTGTTTTAAATGGTCGGCATTGTTAAAGTCAACAATGTGGTATTTAGCGCCATCATAAGTGACTTTATACAAAACCAGGTTTTGATGGGGGAAAGTATCCATCTCAGTAAGCGGCTTTTCGGTAAGCAGGCATAAAAGTAAGCGTAGTGCACGGCCATGCATACATATTAGTACCGTTTCTTCTTCAGGATGGCCCATAATAACTTTTAGCGCCTCCAATTGACGTATTTTAACCTCATTGGGACTTTCGCCGCCCTTAAATTTTTCATCTAATTTGCCGTCCAGCCAATCGCGCATTATTTGCAGGAATTCTGCTTTGTTTTCGGGGGTTGCAGCTTTGCCTTCGTGGATGCCCCAGCCAAGCTCATCGAGTCCGGATAGCTTCTTATAAGGGATTCCAAGATCAATAAACGGCTGGATACTTTGCTGCGTGCGTTTTAAAGCCGAGATGTAGATCTTATCAAAAGGAACTGATTTATAGGCATTGAAAAACATTTGCGCCTGTCTGCGGCCCTCGTCATTCAGATCGGTATCCATGCCGCGGCCTTGTATGATTCCGCGTTTATTCAAATCTGTTTGCCCGTGCCGGACGATGTATAGAGTTTTAGTCATTGTGTCATTTAGTCATTGTGTCATTAAGTCATTGTGTTGCTACTTTATTTGCAAGTCATATCGCACCATTACAATGACTTAATGACACAATGACCAATGACTTAATTTATCACCGGCAGTTTATAAAATTGCGGCTTTACTTCGTCTGGAAATTCAAAATTGGTATAATCTGTAACCACATTATACAAGGTATCGCGTTCTATCGGTTCCCTGCCAACGTTCTTTATCAGTTCTACCAACTGTTTTGTGCTCATACCAGGGTGCTGTTCCTCGGCGCCAGCCATGGAATAAATTTTGGTAGTGTCATCCAGCGTGCCGTCGATGTCATCTACACCAAAATTCAGGGATAATTGCGCAGTGGTGCGGCTTATCATAGCCCAATAGGCTTTGATATGATCGAAATTATCTAAATAGATCCGTGCAATGGCATAGTTACGAAGGTCCTCAACAACAGTTGACTCCGGCACATGTGACATTTGGTTATCCTGGTTACGGAATTTAAGTGGGATAAAGGTTTGAAAGCCTCCTGTTTTATCCTGCAGTTGACGCAAACGCTCCATGTGGTCAACCCGGTGCCAGAATTTCTCGATATGGCCATATAACATGGTGGCATTTGAACGCGCTCCTAACCTATGCCATTCTTCGTGAATTGCCAGCCATTGGTCGGCAGTACATTTATCTTTGGCTATTTGTTCTCTTATTTCAGGATGAAAAATCTCCGCTCCGCCACCCGGAATTGATCCCAAACCTCCATCAAACATCAAACGCATGCCTGTAGCATAGTCGATTTTGGCTTTTTTAAAGATGTAATGATATTCAACCGGCGTGAGCGCTTTGATATGCAATTCGGGTCGGTGCTCTCTTATCTTACTAAACAACTCGCTGTAAAATGCAACATCGTACTGCGGTAAAACGCCACCGACGATATGCACCTCAGTGACTGGCTCATTATCGTACTTATATACCATGGCAAGCATCTCATCCATGGTGTACTCCCACCCTTCTGAACGTTGTTTTATCAGTCGGGAATATGAACAAAATTTACAATCGTAAACACAAAGGTTTGTAGGCTCGATATGAAAATTGCGGTTGAAATAAGTTTTGTTACCATGACGCTTTTCGCGGATATAATTGGCCAGAACGCCAAGATAGCCAAGTTCACCCGTTTCGTACAGCAAAACGCCTTCATCAAAAGTGATGCGTTCACCGTTGAAAACCTTTTGTGCAATGTGTTTTAAATCAGCAGATAAGTTTGGATTCCGCAGCAATATCAATAAATTCTCTTCAGCTTCCATTCAAAAAATTTCCGTAAAAATAGGAAATGTTAATGTAATGGGGGTGTAACATTTAATACGAAGCGGAAAATACTGAATCTTTATAGCTGCAAATCAAAAGAGAGATAGCTAATATCTGCCGGATTTGTGTTGAATATTTAGTCAGCCACCCCTTCTTTTCTATTTCGCACCCAGGCGGTGATATAAATATTTGCGTAATACACCAGGTATACAAATAGCACTCCCATTAAAGCGCCGTCGAAGTAAGGCGCTGCAACCAGATAATAACCAGCGAACAAATTCTTCACTATATACTTTCCTAATGCTACCAGCAACAAGGTTATCGCTGCGATGGGGATGCCTCCGATTTTCATATAATACAAATATATCGATTTATTAGTAACGGTAAAATTCTAAGTTTGTGCAAACAATTTTTATGAAAATAGAAACCATCGCCGTCCACGCCGGCAATAAAACAGATGAAGCCTCAAAAGCCGTAATACAACCCATTACACTGTCAACAACCTTTGAACGTGCGGAAGACGGCTCATTTCCCGGCGGGCATATTTATAGCCGCTCAAGCAATCCAAACCGGGCTTTGCTTGAAAGTGTATTGGCACAACTGGAAGGTGGCGCTGATGCTGCATCCTTTGCATCAGGCAACGCTGCGGGAATGGCCGTATTTCAATCTCTGCCGCCCGGGACACATGTTATCGCACCCGACGATATGTACCACGGCCTGCGCAACCAGTTAAAAAATCTGTTTGCAGGCATATTAACCTTTGATTTCATCGATGTTAACGACAGCCAGGTTTTACTAAATCACTTACGACCCGAAACAGGGTTAATATGGATAGAAACACCTTCAAATCCACTATTAAAAATAACAGACATAAAGCAGGTGGTGAAAATAGCCCGTCAAAACAGCATCAAAGTGGCCTGCGACAATACTTTTGCAACACCTATCTGTCAGCAGCCATTGGCACTGGGCGCTGATCTTGTGATGCACTCCGCCACCAAATATTTTGGCGGTCATAGCGACCTTATGGGAGGCGCATTGATCACGAAGGAGAAAAGCGAATGGTGGTTAAAGATCCGGCAGATCCAGGAAATGGGCGGCGCCGTACCCTCCCCGTTTGATTGTTATATGCTGGCACGAAGTATAAAAACACTGCCCTACCGCGTTCGAGGGCATATGCATAATGCGCAACTATTGGCAGAATTTTTAGAAACACACCCCAAAATTGAAAGCGTGATGTATCCTGGCCTGTTGTCGCACCCGCAGCATGAAATTGCAAAAAGTCAGATGACCGGCTTTGGCGGTATGTTATCATTTTGTTTAAAAGGCGGTGAAGCAGAAGCCAGAAGAGTAATAAATGGTTTAAAGCTTTTCACACGTGCTACCAGCCTGGGCGGCGTTGAAAGCCTGGTTGAACACCGCGCCACAGTAGAGGGGCCTGACACAAAAACGCCGTTTAACTTATTGCGGGTGTCAGTCGGCCTGGAGCATATTGATGACTTGATTGAGGATATTTCGCAGGCTTTGGGATAGGGAAGAAAGAATCAAGAGCCAAGAAAGCAAGAATCAAGAGTCAGGAAATAAATTAATGTTGTTCCCCTCCTATTTTGATTCTTGACCTCTTGACTCTTGTTTCTAATATTAATGCCCGTGATGCCCGTCAGCGCCATGCGCATGGCCATGCGACAATTCTTCCGGCGTAGCAGGACGAACGTTTAAAATATTGCCTTTAAAATGAAGTTCCAGTCCGGCCATTGGGTGGTTAAGGTCAACAATAACAGCGTCTTCTGCAACCGATACTACCTGTCCCTCAAAACGGTGTCCATTATTGTCTTGTAGCGGAAGTATGCTGCCAATTTCAGGCACTTCGGTTCCTTTAAACATATCTATAGGGAGATTGGCCACTGCCTCTTCATCATAGTTACCATAGGCGTCTTCAGCTGCTAAGCGAAAATCGTAAGCATCACCGGTTGAAAGGCCGCTTAAATTTTCTTCGAATTTTGGGAGCATTTGTCCTGCGCCATATAAAAAGGTAAGGGGTTGTTCTTCGGTTGCACTTTCCTGTAAAGCTTCAGAGCCGTCTTCCTGGTCAACATACAAATCGTAAGTTAATGACACTACGTGTTGAGGGTTAATTTTCATTATAAATGTGATTTTTGTTTATAAATTTTGCCCGAATTTAGGTTCAGGCACCTTGAATTTGTTTTATAGCATCAGCTATATTGTAAGCTGGCAATCCGCAGGTTTTATCTTTACAGACAAAAATTTGCGTAACTGAACCAAACTTATCCTGCAGCAAAGGTAAACTTCCTGCCTTACCTCCCAAGATAATTTTGTTGGGGATGTAATTATTTTCTATTTCCCGGCGAACGCTATCTGCATCTACCCCCGTTATAGCAACTTCATATATGCCAAAAAGTTCTTCCTGCAGTAACATAATCCAATTAGAATAAGCTGAAGGGTAATTTGTCAGATGCTGGAATATGTTTCTTAAAAGCTGGGTCGAAATATTTGAATATTCCTCATTATAAAAAAACAGACCAAGCTTTTTAAGGTTCCGGGCCATTACGGAATTTGATGCCGGCGTTACGCTATCCATAATTTCAGATTTCCGGGCTATCAATTGTTCATCATCGTCAGCGGTGTAAAAGAAATTGCCGGTTTCCTTGTCATAGTAATGGGCAATAGCGCTATCGGCCAGTTTTTGAGCTTGCATCAGCCATTGCTCATCAAAGGTAACTTCATATAAAGTGATCAGTGCATCTATAATGTTAGCATAATCGTCGAGGAATGCAACTCCGCTCCCATCCGATCCTTGCTTTTTAAATATCCTCACCAGCCTGCTATCATTGTTTACAAGGTTCTCCAAAATAAACCCTGCATTTTTTAAAGCGATATCCAAATACGCCTTATCATTAAAGACTCGGTAAGCATCACAAAGCCCTTTTAACATTAAACCGTTCCACGACGCAAGAATTTTGTTATCAAGGCCCGGTCGCACTCTCGTACTTCTTGCCTCAAAAACCTTTTGCTTCAATAAGCTGATCTTGTCAACCAACTCCCCTACTGTCAAGCCTAATTTTTGAGCCAGGTCATCATCACTTTCCCTCCGAAACAAAACGTTCGACTGCTCTTCTTCCCAATTGCCATCTTCGGTGATATGATAGTAGATGCAGAACAGTTCGGCATCCGGCCCTAAGATGTCGGCGATCTCATCTTTGGTGAAAATGTAAAACTTGCCCTCTTTGCCTTCACTGTCTGCATCCAATGCCGAATAAAAGCCATGTTCGGGTGAAGTCAGCTCCCGCAAGGAAAATTCAATGATCTCGGCCACTACCTTTTTATAAAGCGGATCAGGATGCCATGTATATGCCTCGGCATACAAACTGATCAGCTGCGCATTATCGTACAGCATTTTTTCAAAGTGAGGCACGTGCCACCTGCCATCAACGGCGTAACGGGCAAAGCCGCCGCCGATATGATCATAAATGCCGCCGAACGCCATTTTTTGCAGCGTGAGTTTTACAGCACCAGCCACATTTTCATCTTTCGCCAGGTGCGCGTATCGCATCAAGCTAAGCCAGTTATTGGGCATCGGAAACTTTGGCGCAGCGCCAAGCCCACCCTCACTTTTATCAAAATACTTCTTCCAGTTATTGACGATGAGTTCCAGGTCCTCGCGGGTATATGCCGGCTGCTCCCCCACAAAAGCTATCGACT
>Ga0206898_10018_pt1 | contig 49503 bp, 44 predicted proteins | sample Alteio_BWOrgHeat_50_FD_153237 | JGI IMG/M metagenome (GOLD analysis project Ga0206898, IMG submission 153237) | Enriched cells from forest soil in Barre Woods Harvard Forest LTER site, Petersham, Massachusetts, United States -... | ecosystem: Environmental > Terrestrial > Soil > Temperate forest >...
GAGCACCAGCGGTATCTTCGAAGCCTGCTTAAACGCTTCTACCGACAAGCGGTTCAATTCTTCATTCAGCGTTTTTCGCATGGGTGATTTTCCGCAAAGATAAGCAGCGGATCAATTCATCACTTCCGACTGTTTACGAATAGATTCTTCGTGGATGAGGTTGTACATCTCTTTCACAAACGTCCTGTTCAGTCCCATGGCCTGTGCAATGCCCACCCGGTCGCGCAGCACTTCTTCCCACCTGTTTACCTGTAAGATGGTCAGGTTGTGCTTCTTCTTGTATTCCCCAATTTCCATCGCATATTGCATCCTGCGAAAAAGCACCTGGAGCAGTTCTTCATCGGCTTTGTTGATAGAGGACCGCAATGCACTCAACTCTTTTCCGTTTTCAGGAGCCGGCAGTTCAGGCCTGCGGACTTTCAGATTGTCCAGCAGTTCTTCCAGCGCCAGGGGGGTGAGTTGCTGAAATGCGTCGCTCCAGGCCATCTCGGGATTGATGTGCGACTCTATCATCAGTCCGTTCATTCCCAGATCCAAGGCCTTTTGCGCCACATACGGAATCAACTCCTTGTTTCCACAAATATGGCTCGGGTCACAGATCATAGGCAGCTGAGGTGCACGCAACCGCAGCTCGATAGCCAGGTCCCATTTCGGATCGTTCCGAAAAGCCTGCTTTTCGGAAGTGTGAAACCCCCGGTGTACGGCATGGATGTCTTTGATGCCTTGCAGGTCCAACCGTTCAATGGCTCCCAGCCAAAGGCTCAACTCGGCATTCACCGGGTTTTTTACCAGCACCGGGATATTCACCCCTTTCAGCGCCACCGCTATTTCCTGCACGGAAAAAGGATTGACGGTGGTGCGGGCTCCTATCCACAACACATCCACACCCTGCTCCAGACAGGCTTCCACATGGCGGGCATTCGCTACCTCGGTTGCAGTACGCATCCCGGTGAGTTCTTTTACCTTCTTCAGCCAGGGCAAACCCTCCTCCCCGATCCCTTCAAAGGCATTCGGTCGCGTTCGGGGCTTCCAGATACCTGCACGAAAAATAGCATGAGGATATTTGGATGCGATGGCTTGAGCAGTCGTGATCACTTGCTCTTCGGTTTCTGCACTGCAGGGACCTACTATGAGCTTCAGGGGAGGTGTATGGGAGTTGGACATGAGGATTAAGGAATAAAGATTTAAGGATTTTTGGATTTAAGATTTGGGATTTAGGATTTGGGAACCGCACGTTCGTATTCACCTAACACCTTTAATTGCGTGCATTTGGTGAGGAGTGCTTCTACGGCACGCAGGAATTTGGTGCGGTGCGGGAATTCTAAATCTGCATAGAAGCGGTATACTTCGGGATCCTCCGGGCAAGGCAGAGACTGGATGCCGGAAAGGTTAAGCCCCTGACTCCTGAATTCAAAGAGCACATCAGCGAGGCTGCCCGCTTTGTCGGGCAGACAAAAACTCAGGCTGGCCTTGTTTACCGCTTCGGTCAGCACCTCTCCTTTGGACAAGATCCAAAAACGGGTATAATTATGCGGGCGGGAATGAATATTTTCTTCCAGCAGCGTCATCCCATACTTTTTGGCTGCACCGTAACCGGCGATTGCTGCAGTATGAGGCAATCTTTTTTCTGCAATTTCCTGCACGCAGTGGGCCGTGTCTCCTGCCTCCACCACTTCTACCCGAGGAAGCGTGGCCAGAAATTCAGAACATTGAAGAATCGCCATTGGATGAGAACGGATGTAACGCACCTCTTCTTTATTTGTTTCCGCCGGTCCCACCAGATGCAATGCAATAGGTTTCATCATTTCAGCCATTACCCGGATATTATATTCCAGCACCAGTTCGTAGTTCGGAAGAATTTTTCCGGCAATCGCGTTTTCCATGGCCATCACCACATAGTCCACCCGATTGGAAGCAAGTGCCACACAACTTTCTCGAAAAGTGGTGTAATGAACCACTTCGGCCTGTTCACCAAAATAACTGAGGGCTGCCTCGTCGTGAAAAGAATAAGGACTGCCCTGTATGCCTATTTTCATGTTTCTAAGTTCCATGCGTTTATTTTTTTGAGTAAAAAAAAAGCGTCCCGGATGTTTTCCGGGACGCTGGTGCTATAGGTTATAGGACACTTCACTCCCGGTGGATTGCTCCAAAGAAGAAGAAGAAGTAATAAAAGCCGGTTGTCCTGTTCTGTTTCATGGGAGTAAAAGTAGAAGCTTATTAAATAATAACAAAATATAATTTCATTATTTTAATATATACGGACTTTAATTTCTATTTATTTGGCAAATAACATTAAAAACAACATTTAATTTCATAATAAGTTAAAAACGCATTCGACTTCCACCTCACCGGATACAGAATATCTTCTTATCTTCATTGTTCAGAAGGACTTCCAATCCTTGACCAGTAAAACCAGAAAATACCCATGAAAAGGAACATCCTTTTTGCCTTGATTCCCTTGCTGAACCTACTGTTTGCATCGACTTCAGCAGCCAGTCCAATTGTCCTGCCCTCCATCAGCGTAACCATTGCCGGTACCAATTGTACCTGTTTCGGGCAATGCAACGGTTCAGCTCTTGCCACTCCGGTGGGAGGCACAGCACCTTATACGTATTCCTGGTCGGCCGGAGGCTTTACCACCGCCAATGCCACCGGCTTATGCGATGGTACTTACACCTGCTCCGTGACAGACCAGACCGGAGCTTCTACCAGCGCGACCGTCGTCATCACCGTGCCGGCCACCATAACCATCTCCATCACTTCAGTCAAATCTTCCTGCACCGCCCCAACAGGTTCTGCCGCTGCTGCCGTAACAGGAGGCACCACTCCGTATACCTATTCCTGGTCTCCCGCCCCTGCAGCCGGACAAGGAACAGCTAACCCTGCAGGCATGGGTGTTGGCACCTATACATTGGCACTTAGCGACAAAAACGGCTGCTCCCAAACCGGCACTGTTACTATCACCACTCCGGCGGCTCCCACCGCAAACATCACATCTTCCTTAAATGTTTACTGTTTTGGAGCCTGCACAGGGTCGGCCACGGTGACAGCGAGCGGAGGAACGAGTCCATACACCTATAATTGGTCACCAGCCGGAGGCAATACCAGTCATCCTACCGGCTTATGTGCCAATCAATACACTGTAGTAGTAATGGATCACAACGGATGCAGTGCGAGTTGCAATGTAAACATCACTCAAAACGCAGCGCTAGCCGCTACACATTCCTCCACACCGGCTTCCTGCAATACGTGTGCAAACGGAACGGCTACGCTGACGGCAACGATGGGTAACAGTCCTTATACCTATTCCTGGAGTCCCACCAATGCCACCACGGCCACCGACACAGGCCTCGCTCCCGGCACTTACACGTGTTGTGTAACCGATGCTGCCGCCTGTCAGGTATGTGATTATGCGATCACTGTGGCCTATTCTACTGGTATAGTGGAACTAGAAAACGAACTGTCTTTCCAGGCTTACCCGAATCCGTTTTCAAACAGCTTTCAGATAGAAATAAACGGAACGATGGAGGAAGGGGAAATAATTCTGTATAATATGCTTGGAGAAGAGCTGCAACACCAGCAGCTCCAGGCAAAGCACCTGGAGGTTAACACGGCAGGATTGCCGGGAGGCATGTATCTTGTCTTTCTGAAAACGAAGCAAGGGGTTGTTATCCGCCGCCTCAGCAAGGAATAAACCGGGTAGCTGTTTCAGGCATTGGCGGACAACTCTTTGGCTCTTTTTTCCGCTGCCAGGATACCTGCACCCAGGCCTTCCCCAACTTTGCCGCTTTCAAAAACCGAAAAGGCAGCCTCGGTAGTACCTCCTTTTGATGCGACAGTCTGAATCAGCTCATCCAATGATTTGTTGGCATTGTTGATCAGGTGAAACGCTCCGAGCATGGTTTGTTTGACAAGCATGGTTGCGACTGCTTCTTCCATTCCCATCTCTTTGCCTGCTTCGATCATGGATTTAACCAGGTAAAAGAAATAGGCCGGTCCGCTTCCGCTCAAGGCCGTCACCCCATCCAACAGCTCTTCTTTTTCAAAAAACACGGTGCGACCGGTGGTGGCAATCAGGTTTTCCACTTTGCGGATCTGCTCGAGACTCATATTTTTATTGGCGGTAAACCGGTAATGCCCATACCAATCTCTACGGGGGAGTTGGGCATGGCGCGTATAATTAATGGGTGACCCAATAACTTTTCCAATACCGGAATCTTAATACCGGCCATAATGGTTAATACGATCGTGTCTTTTCCGATAACGGATTTGAGTGTGCCGGCCAGTTCGCGGAAGTCCTGGGGCTTGACGGCAATAATCAGGATATCGCTTTCTGCAATGGCCTTGTCGGAGGGAGTAACTACCCTGCCCAGCTGCAGTGCATTCAGCTCCTGTTTCCGTATTTCGCTTTTCTCCACCAGAAGAAGATTTGCCGGTGTGACGATGTTATAGCGCAAGAACGCGCGGGCATAAACCAAACCCATGTTTCCGCAACCTACAATGGTAATTTTCATAGCAGTTATTTAGAAGACAAATGTAACAAACGGCTTTAAGAAGGAAAATGCCCGGGAAGAAGAAAAAAACCAGTTACTCACAAAAACGGTAAACGCATCCTGATTAGCGGTAGAGAATCCAAATTCCTTTCGTGAAGTCTTTTATATTAAGTAACGTAAGAGCGTTTTTTTTCGAAACTCAGCCGGTGAATGATTTAATTTCATTGGGATTTGTGTATGTAAGATTCCCGCCCTAACTTCGTCCCGCATTTACAGTTTTGGGTTGATTTCTTGTTTGATATTTTTCTCTGACCGATCAAATCCGCACCCGTATTCTGCATACCGAACTCTAAAAACAAACTTATCGCGTTATGAAAAAACACCTACTCCCTGTTGCCCTTATGCTGCTTTCCATGCAGGTATCGGCGCAAACCTATTACAAAGACGTTGCACCGATCTTCATTGCCCGATGCATGAGCTGCCACAACGATTTCGGACATTTTCCGATGACCAACTACACGGAAACAGCAGTGTATTCAGGACAAATCAAGGCCTACCTCCAGAATGACATCATGCCCCCCTGGAGCCCCGACACCACCTACAGCCGTTTCTCTCACGAACGCCATATCAGTGCGGCCGAAAAAGCGGCCATCCTGGGCTGGATTGCCGGCGGAAGCCTGAAAGGTGACACCACTCTGGTTCCTCCTCACCCTGTCTACACCCGCTACCAGTTGCGCGGCACGCCCGACCTGGAGATCAAAGCGCCTGTGTTTACCAGCAATGCCAACACAACCGACAGTTATGTATGCTTCTCCTTACCGATGGGCCTTACACAAGACCGTTACCTCCGTGCCTACGAAATTGTTGCAGGTAACCCTTCTATCGTTCACCACGTAATCGCCAACATCGATACCCTGGGTACGACTACCACCGATGTAACCGGAACCTGTTATACCGCTACCGGAAGTTTCGGTATTGGAGGATACGCTCCAGGAGCAGAACCAACTGTTTTCCCAGGTGAAGCTCCTCTCAAAGCCGGTATCCGCATCAAGGCAGGATCTAAAATCGTTCTTCAGATCCATTATCCTACAGGAACAGTGGGTCAGATTGACAGCACCAAGATCCGTATCTACTTCTACCCTATCGGAACCACCGGTATCCGTCCGGTATTCGTGACCACTCCTTTGCAAAACTGGAGCATCTCTGTTCCTGCCAATACCGTCTTACCTTTTAGCGCGCATTACCCGGCTTCCGGTGGCATTCCTTATGCCATCTCTATGTTTGCTGCCTTCCCGCACTCACATAAAGTAGCCACCTCTATGGAAGATTACGCGTATTCGGCAACCGATACCGTTCCGCTTATCCGCATCAACAAATGGGATTTCAACTGGCAGGGCTTTTATACCTACCAGAAACTGGTTGTCCTCACCGCAGGCCATACGCTTTATGCCAAGCACGTATACGACAACACCACCAACAACGTAAACAACCCGAATACACCTCCCAAGCTGGTTGTAGCCGGAACCAATACAACCGATGAAATGCTGTTCGACTCCTTCCAGTGGCTTGTTTACCAGCCCGGTGATGAGAACATCGACGTGGCTTCCCTGCTTGTGAACGATACACTGCTGGCTACCGGCATCAAGCCTTATTTCATCAACGCCTCCGGATCGGCCTTGAAAACGTATGCCTATCCGAACCCGTTCAACCAGCAGGTAACCATTTCATACCTGCTCGACAGTCCTTCCGATGTAACGGTTGAAATCTATTCCATCTTCGGAACCTGTGTGAAGACCATCCATTCCCGCGCTGACTTTGCAGGCACACACCTGCTTAACTGGGATGGCACCGGCATCAACGGCAACCGCCTGGCATCAGGCACTTATATCTACTATGTAAAGGCCGGAGGAAAACAGACTTCCGGTAAGCTGAATCTTCAAAAGGATTAAGCTCAACCAATAAAATGAAACCCTGAAGTAGCTCTGCGAAAGCAGATCACTTCAGGGTTTTTTAATGCTATTCAAACTCAACCTGCATAGCAGTATGCGCATCCCCGCTCCTGCACCCTGCCCAGGGCCCATACGCCCGAAGGCACCACCTGTATTTCCCTTAATAGGTTATTGTGCAGCTCTTTCTTTACTTCATGCTCTTTGAGTTGCATGTCTTTGGCCAGCTTTTCGGCAAAGCCTCCCAGGGCCTTGTCGCACACCCCGAAAAGCACTCCTCGCTTCATCAGCTTTTCAATGGATTTGTCCGGGTAACATTCATCCCCTTCCTTGGGCTTCCAGGCCATGTTGCGGATAGACGGAGCTTTGGTAAGCGGGTCGGTTACCTTACACATATCACCCAGCTTAAACTTTTCCCACATCTCATCATTCAGGGCCATCACGATTCCGGAAGACCTGAACACTACCACCACCCCCAGTTCATTGTCAGGTGTCTCTGTTTCGTTGTTGGTGCTTAAAAAGGCCTCCACCCCGTGCAGGAAATGCCCGTCACCCGCCTTGGCCGCATCAAACACCAGCTTATGCTTTCCTTTGATCCTATCCAACCACTCCTCCGCCTCACTCTTAACCGTTGCCGGAACAACAGGAGGTGCCGGAGTAAACCCGCTCAACACCGGAGCCAGGCCCAGGGCGGCTGCGCCCGCGGTTAGTTTTAAGATGAAGTTTCTTCTTGTGTTTGAAGGATGGCTCATGGGATTTAAAAATTTAAGAATTTAAGAATTTGGGAATTTAAGAATTTAGGAATTCGAAAGGAGATAATTGACCATCAAGATTTATGAATTTCGGAATTTGAGGAGAAAATTTACAATTATGAATTTCTTCTTCAAAAAAATTCGAAAATTCTTTAATCCGAAAATTCTTTAATCTTTTTTCTCATTCCCCCAATAATAGTACAAAGTATTCTCTTTGGGAAATGCAGGGTTGTCGTATATCCCTTTGATATCCACATACAGTACACAGCACTTGTTGTTGCATGCCGCCTTCTTTATTTCTATCAGTTCCATATCGCTCAGGTCGCTCAGGCTTTTTATCTTCTTGTGTACTTTCACCATCCCTTCGCCAATAATCTGAAAGGTATCGGGAACACTCTTCGATTCGATCACCCTTACCGATACTTTTTGCCAGTCATCCCCCTTGCCCGAACAGCAAATAGCTGCAGGAGGAGGAACAGCTTTCTTTACATGAATGGTCCCCATACTGTCTTGCTGGGAAAAAAGAGGGGAAGAACTGAGGAAAATGACTGTAAATAGCGTAATTGTCTTCATCCTCTCGGGAAATTGGTGCCAAAGAGGAAGCAAATTAGGTTTTTTTACTCGTTCTCCGTTTTCGGAAGGAAAACATGTTGATCGCATCCTCATTCCTGCAATCACGACATAAATCTTTAAAATCACGACATGAATCTATACAATCACGACAGAAATCTTTAGAATCACAACATGAATCTATACAATCATGACAGAAATCTATAGAATCACGACAGAAATCTTTAGAATCACGACATGAATCTATACAATCACGACAGAAATCTTTAGAATCACGACATGAATCTATACAATCACGACAGAAATCTTTAGAATCACGACATGAATCTATACAATTATGACAGAAATCTTTAGAATCACGACATGAATCTATGCAATCATAATGTGATTTTATGCAATGATGACAACATTGGAGTCTGCACAATAAACTGGGTCAAAAGACCAGCGCCTGAATTAAGCCGAACCTCTTCGAAAAGCCAATCACTCATTGAAACAGCCCATTTGCTCATTTAGGTCTTTTAGGGCTAAGGAATTCTCGTATTTTTATACGATTTATTCGAAAACCATGAAGAAACCGCTTTATACCTTCCAGGATCAGTTTGTATTGAGAACGCCTTTGCTGCCTCTTAAGTCGGAATCCCTGACACAGGCCCATCTGGAACAGCTCTGCAACGAGCCCTATTTTTTGGAAGCCATTTACCTCGCTTCGCCCGTGTTGCATGACGAGGTGATGAAATGGAAGGAAGGGGCTAAAACCGAAACGGGCAAGCTATTGATCTCCCTGGGTAAATACTACAACCGCATGCGGAGCCGGTGTACGCCTTATGGTCTTTTTGCAGCTTGTTCGACAGGCATCTGGGGTGATCACAGTGAGATTGTTGTTAAAGACGGGGTGAATCGCCACACGCGTTTAGACATGAATTACCTCTGTGCCCTGGCTCAGCGGTTGAATACGCATCCGGTGATCCTTCCCCAGCTTCGTTTTTACCCGAACAACAGCATGTATGTATTCGGTGGCAATTTACGTTATGTGGAATACAAATACGTGAATAACCGGCGTGTTCATCAGATTACAAGTGTAGACCACAGCGAGTACCTGCAGCTGATCATTAAAAAGGCAGAGGGAGGAGCCCGCATCAGCGAGCTGGCGCCCTTGCTGGTGGAGGACGACATTACGCTGGAAGAAGCCGAAGTATTTGTGCAGGAGCTGATCAACAGCCAGATATTGGTGAGCGAGCTGGAGCCGGCGGTGACCGGTGACGAGTTCATCTACCAGCTTATCCGTTCCTTGCAGGCACTTGTTGCAGAGGCTCCACATCCTGAATTAACGGCTATCATCACCACACTGGAGCAGGTACAGGAACACATCGGCAAGCTGGATACCCGTTTGGGGAACCCTGCCAGTGATTACAGGAAGATCATGGAAACGTTAAGGACGCTGGATACGCCCATAGAAGAAAACCAGTTGTTCCAGACAGATTCCTACAAAGACACAAGCGTATGCATGCTTGACAGTAAGTTGCAGGGCAAGATACTGGAGGTGGTTGATTTCCTCAATAAATTCACCCATCCGGAAGAACCGCCTGACCGAAAGAAGTTCAAGGAAAATTTCACACAGGCCTATGAAGATGCCGAATTACCCTTGTTGGAAGTGTTGGATACAGAGAGCGGGATAGGCTATACAGGTAAGGATACCCAGGGCATTCACCAGCTGATTGACGATGTGCAGCTTCCGGGAAAGGAGCAGGCCTCCTATGAGATACGTTGGAACAAGCTTCAGAAGCTGTTGCATGACAAGCTGACCGAAGCCAGCCGCAAAGAAGCGTATACCGTGGAGTTTACAGACGAAGACCTGAAAGACATAGACCGCAGCACCACCGGCCTGCCCGACACCCTTTCGACCATGTTTCGGGTGTTGGACAAGGAAGGGAAATTGTATCTGGGTCACAGTGGAGGATCGAGTGCCGCCAATCTGCTGGGTCGCTTTGCCCACGGAGATGAAGTGATACGTAACATCCTGGGAACGATCACCACGCACGAGCAACAAGCCAATGCCGACCGCATACTGGCCGAAATCGTACACCTGCCGGAAAGCCGGATAGGAAACATCCTGCTGCGGCCGGTACTTCGGGGTTATGAAATACCTTACCTCGGTAAGTCAGCCCTGCCGGCTGAGTTTCAGATCCCCTTGCAGGACCTGCTGGTATCGGTGAGACAAAACAAGATTATCCTGCGTTCGAAAAAGCTGAATAAAGAAATCATCCCCCGCCTGAGTTCGGCCCACAACTATTCTTTTAATGCGCTTCCGGTATATCATTTTCTCTGTGATATTCAGTCGCAATATTTTGAAAAGTCGGGAATAGGTTTCGACTGGGGATCACTGCGTACGAGTTACAAATTTCTTCCCCGTGCGGAATATAAAAATGTGATCCTTTCCAAAGCACAATGGCAATTTGAAAAAACGGATTTCGGCTTTCTGCTGGAGGACAGCAAGCCCGGCTATACTGAAGCTGTAAAAGCCTGGATGAAGAAATGGCAGCTGCCCCGGGAGGTAATGCTGGCCGATGGGGACAATGAACTGTATATAGACCTGGAAGAACCCTTCAGCCTGAAAGTACTGGCCAGTGCGATCCGGAAAAGAGAATCGATCATTCTGGAAGAATTTTTATTCAACAGCGACGCCCCACTGGTCAAAAATAACGCTGGTGCCGCATATACGAATGAATGCATCGCCATTTTATTACGGAATGCGGAAACAGGACAAAAAGATGGTGTCGCATTGCCTGCTGGAGAGCCGACAGGAGAACAGGTGATGGAAATCCAACGCAACTTCAGCATAGGCAGTGAATGGTTGTATTATAAGCTTTACTGCGGAATAAAAACAGCTGACCTGTTGCTCGGAACGGTGCTCAAGCCCCTGACCGAAGAGGTGATTCACAAAGGACTGGCAGACAAGTTTTTCTTTATCCGTTATTCCGATCCGGAAGGGCACTTGCGTTTGCGCTTTCACCTGACAGACCCTTCCAAAATAGGCCCCCTGATCACACTCATCGACAGCTACCTGCGGGTATACCAGAAACAAGGTCTGCTGCACCGTACACTTACCGATACCTACAGCAGGGAGCTGGAACGTTACGGGCGGAATACGATGGAGCTCAGCGAATCTTTCTTCTTCCTGGATAGCCAGGTAACGCTTAACCTGCTGGACATGACCGATGGAGAAGAAGGCGACCAGATACGCTGGCTCTTTGCCTTGAGAAGTACCGACGAGTTACTGGACAATTTCCAGTATAAACCGGCAGAAAAATTGCGCTTTTTGGAGCAACTGAAGACCGCCTTTACCAATGAGCACGGTGGCACAAAAGAGTTGAAGCTGCAGCTGGACAATAAGTTTCGCAATGTGCGTAAGTTGGTGGAAGACATCCTGAACAGGGAGCTGGATGCAGACAGGGATACCGCCCCGCTGATGGAGCTGCTGAGCTGGAAGGCCGAACAGCTGACACCTATAGCATCGGCTATTTTGGAGCTGCGTGACAAACAGGGACTACAGGTGGACCTGGACGACCTGCTGGCGAGCTACATCCACATGATGCTTAACCGCATTTTCCGCTCCCGTCAACGCACATTTGAAATGCTGATGTATGATTTGTTGCACCGCTATTACAAGAGTCTGGATGGCCGGATGAAAAGAATGAAACAAGTAGAACCCGCCTTCGCTCCCAAGCAATAGCGAATGCAAGCATCGGCGGGGAATCAGGATGGGGATAAATCCGAAAATCCCAAATCCTAAATCCTAAATCTTTACCTTGTGCATCTTTTACGAGTGATTTAACTGAATTATGGCTTTTCCTTTTTACAAGCAACCCGACGAAATGGACTGCGGCCCTACCTGCCTGCGTATGATAGCACGGCATTATGGGAAAAGCATTTCTTTGCAGGACCTGCGCGCACTGGCCAACACCACGCGCATAGGCAGCAGTTTGTTCGGATTGAGTGAAGCCGCTGAAAAAATCGGTTTCCGTACCATCGGAGTAAAGATCTCTTACCAGCAACTGGAAGAAGAAGCCACTTTTCCCTGCATCGCTCACTGGAACCAGAATCACTTTGTTGTTGTTTATAAGATTAAGAATGATACCGTCTATATTGCCGACCCAGGCCACGGGCTGCTGAAATATTCCAAGGCTGACTTCCTGAAAAGCTGGCAGAGTGATACGCAGGAAGGTATTGCCCTTCTGCTGGAGCCAACACCTGAATTTTACGCAGAAGAAGAATCGCTTCAGGGTAAAGAAAAGAAAGCCAAAAAAGGGTTTAGTTTTCTTTTTCAGTACCTCTTCCGTTACAAAAAACTGTTGACTCAGCTTATCCTGGGTCTGGTGGCGGGAAGTTTGTTGCAACTCATACTCCCCTTCCTCACCCAAAGCATTGTGGATATCGGGGTACAGAATCAGGACGTAAAATTTGTTTACCTCATCCTGTTCGCACAGTTGATGATCTTTTTCGGACGCACAGCCATCGAAATTATACGCAGCTGGATCCTGCTCCACATCAGCAGCCGCATCAACATCTCGCTCGTATCAGACTTCTTTGTCAAACTCATGAAGCTGCCCATCTCGTTTTTCGACGTAAAGATGACCGGAGACATCCTTCAACGCATCAATGACCACCATCGTATTGAAAACTTCCTCACCTCCACTTCGCTGAATGTATTGTTTTCGCTTGTCAACCTGATCATCTTCAGTTTTGTGCTTGCCTTTTATAACATGATCATCTTTGCCGTCTTCTTCTTCGGCAGCCTGTTGTATTTTCTGTGGATTATCTTTTTCCTGCGCCGCAGGGCCGACCTGGATTACAAGCGCTTCAGCCAGAACTCGCAAAACCAAAGCAAGATCATGGAGCTGATTACCGGCATGCAGGAAATCAAGCTGCACAATGCCGAACGCCAAAAGCGCTGGCAGTGGGAGAGCATACAGGTACGCCTCTTCAAGATCAGCATCAAAGGGCTTTCGCTTGAACAAACACAAAACGTGGGTTCCGGGCTGATCAATGAACTGAAGAATATCCTGATCACCTTCCTGTCGGCCAAGCTGGTCATAGATGGTCACATCACCCTGGGTATGATGCTTTCTATCAGCTACATCATCGGTCAGCTGAACAGTCCCATTCTCCAGCTGGTTGCCTTCGCCCAGGGATTACAGGATGCCAGGCTGAGCCTGGAGCGCCTTTCGGAGATACATATCAAAGAAGAGGAGGACCAGTTCTACAAAGACCTGGTGACCGACCCCGAGAAGAGCGCTGCCATTTCACTGAAAAATGTCAGCTTCCAATATCCGGGATCTGCACAGCCTCAGGTATTGAAAAATCTGAATCTGGAGATCCCTGCCCGTAAAGTAACTGCCATTGTTGGCTCCAGCGGAAGCGGCAAGACCACGCTGATGAAACTGTTGCTCAAATTTTACGAAAGTCAGGAAGGAGAGATCACTGTGGGATCCAACCGGCTGAATGCGATTACTGCAAAAGCCTGGAGAGGCATCTGCGGAGCGGTGATGCAGGAAGGTTATATCTTTTCGGACACCCTTGCCAGCAACATTGCTGTGGGGGAAGAAGTGATAGACAAGGCTCGCCTGGCCCATGCCGTGCATGTAGCCAACATATCCGATTTTATCAACGGCCTTCCCCTCGGATACAATACGAAGGTGGGTATGGAAGGCGTAGGACTGAGCACGGGTCAGAAACAACGCATACTCATTGCCCGGGCGGTATACAAAAACCCCGACTACCTCTTCTTCGATGAGGCCACCAGTGCGCTGGATGCCAATAATGAAAAAGTAATCATGAACAACCTGAATGAATTCTTTCACGGTCGTACGGTAGTAGTCATCGCTCACAGACTGAGCACAGTAAAAAATGCAGATCAGATAGTGGTGCTTCAGCAAGGCGCCATTGTAGAAAAGGGAACTCATACCGAGCTCACCGCCCTGCGCGGATTTTATTATGAACTGGTTAAAAATCAATTGGAACTCGGTAACTGATGGACACGCAGGAAGAAACAGATATCCAGCTCAAAACGGAAGAGGTCAACGACCTGCTTACTGCGGTACCGGTGTGGATCATGCGCTGGGGCATCACGATCATTTTCGGAGTGATGGTTGCAGTCCTCGTCGTTTCTTCCTTTCTGAAATATCCTGACAAACTGGTGGCCCGCACAGTTGTCACTACGCTCAATCCTCCTGCCCGCCTTTTATCCCGCAGCAATGGAAAAGTCAGTTCACTACTGGTAAAAAACGACGAGACGGTTCCTGTCAATGCGGTATTGATGGTCATCGAAAATACGGCTAACTTCCGGCATGTACTGGCGGCTGCCTCACTTCTTGACAGTTTTCAGCTTGACATCAAGCTCAAAAAACACTTACCGCTTGTGCTCTCCTTCGACACCTTGCAGATGGGTGATCTTACTCCCGGGTTCCTGTCCTTTCTCAAAAGTTATAACGACTATAAGCTCTTCCAGGATGTGAACCCTCAGGTGAAGGAAATAGATATCATCAACAAGGAACTGGACACCTACAAGCAGCTCTTTGTCAAATACCAGAGTCAGGAAGACAATTACCAGCAGGAGTTTGAGCTGGCCGAGAAAGATTATTCCCGCTATACAACCCTCTTTCAGAGTGGTGCCATTTCTGCCAAAGAATACGAAGATAAAAACAGGGAATACCTGACGGCCAAACGCAACTATGAAAACGTTAAGATTACCAACCTAAACAACAAGATTACGCTCAACAACCTGGAGAAAAACAAGCTACAACTCCAGATGCAGGAATACCAGGAGCGTGAGAAATACCTGCTTGGTCTGACCCAAGCCATTCAAACACTGAAATCGGCCATTGACAATTGGGAACAAACCTACCTGATCACCGCCCCGGTAGCAGGAAAGGTGTCTCTGTTCAACTACTGGACAATCAATCAAAACATCCGTCAGGGCGATGAGGTACTGAGTATTGTCCCGATGGAAAAACAGGAAATCATTGCCAAGCTGGTGGTACCGGTGCAAAATTCAGGAAAACTAAAAGTAGGGCAACGGGCCAATGTCAAACTCAACAACTATCCTTATCAGGAGTTTGGTGTGTTAAACGGCACCGTAAAATCGATTTCACTCACTCCCAAAGACAACAACTACTCGGTGGAAGTGAGTCTTCCTAACAAGCTGCGTACATCCTACCGGAAGGATCTAGAGTACAAAGAAGAGATGGAAGGTACCGCAGAAATCATTACTCAGGAGCTGACGGTATTGGATCGGGTGTTCTACCAGTTCCGGAAAATCACGAAATAACAACCAGATATAAAAGGACTAAAGCCCTCCGGGGTAGCAGTTCCTATTGCTGACCCCGCCCTGAAGGACGGGGCAACTGTTTAGCGTACAAAATCCTAATGGATATTTTTTTCAGGCACCTCTTTCCGGTGTGGCAACCCGAGGTTGATCTTGAACCAAACGCGTTCATGGATAAAATAAAGTGCCATCTTGGTTAGCATCTCAAACCCTCCGATCTTTACCGACACCAGTGGATTACCGGTGATAATCCAGCTCAGTGCAATGGTATCCATCGTACCTACAATTCTCCAGGTAATTGTTTTGGCCACATGGCGCTTGACAGATGCTTGTTTAAAATAAGGTAACCGGTCTATAATCATACGCTCTCAATCTTTGGTTACTAAATCCGCTTGGATGCGGAGGGAAGGTTCATCAAAAATATTAAAATTAAACATCAGTCACATTTGAAAACGATTAACAGGACTTATCCGGCAAGGATAAAAATTTATTTTGCTGTTCCTGTATCTTCCCGAGCTGTTTTGAATTAGGAGGGGAAATCAAAACAACCAACCATGGCTTCTTCCAAACTCCCTCCCCGGCAAAAGATGATCGGCATGATGTATCTTGTGCTGACTGCCCTCCTGGCACTCAATGTGACCAGGGAAATACTTAACTCCTTTGTCGTGGTGAATGCCGGACTGGAAGCCACCGACCGAAACTTCACACGCAACAATGCATTGCTGTATACCGAATTTGATCAATTGAAACTCTACGACCCCAAACGGGTAGAACAAAACTGGGAGAAAGCCCAAACGGTTCGTCGTCTCACTGGAGAGGTAAGTACATTGATCACCACCCTGAAGCGACAAATCCTCCGGGAGACAGAACACTACACACATAAGGAAGAAGATACTATTCATTTGGCATTCCTGGAAGGGAAAGACAACCTGGATGTCTCCACCCGGGTGATGATAGGTGGTGAGGAAGATGGATCACAGGGCAAAGCCCGGGAACTGAAAAACAAACTGAATGATTTCCGTGAAAAAATCCTGAACCTGCTGGAGCCGGAAGACCGCAAGACCATTCACCTGAGCATAGACACCAAAGACCCCGCGCGGACAGAAGATGAAAGCTCTAAGAACTGGGAACTCTACAATTTCCACCAGACACCCACCGCCGCGGCTATAACGATCCTTTCCAAGCTGGAGGCCGATGCCAAAGATGCCGAGTCGGAAGTAGTGGAACGCCTGCTGGCCCGCAGCAGCGGAGAAACAATTCCCTTCGACACCATCGCTGCCAAAGTAGTTTCGGAAAGCAACTATGTACTGCTTGGAGAAAAATACAAGGCCGATGTGTTTATTGCTGCCTTCAATAAAACGCTGAAAACGGATGTCATTGCAGGGGATTATGATGCTGCTTCTAAAACTTTCCGTGGCACTACTGAAAACGTACCGGTAGCCCATGGCATGGGAAAATATACAGCCGATGCCAGTGCGGAAGGCTTTCATAAGATGATGGGTATTATCCGTATGGTCAGTCCCAAAGGAAAAGTATTCGAATATCCCTATGCGAGTGAATACATCGTAGCCCGACCTTCCCTTACCGTTTCAGCAGACAGCATGAACGTGATGTATGCCGGCCTGGCAAATCCCATTTCCGTATCTGTACCGGGTGTACCCAACGACAAGCTGAGCGTAATGGTTACGAATGGGAAGCTCATAAGCAAAGGCAATGGCAAGTTTGCGGTGGAAGAGCCCTCGGCAGGTAAGGCTATCGTTAGGGTGATGGCAGAGATGGGAGATGGCGCGAAGAGACCCATGGGAGAAATCAGCTTTCGGGTAAAGAACCTCCCTAAGCCCACAGCCAAAATAGGGGACCTGACAGCAAGCGGCAAGATGAAAGGCAGCCTGCTGGCTGCACAGGATGCACTGCTTTGCTTCTATGACAAGTTCGACTTTAAAGCCAAGCCACAAGTATTGTCATTTGAGGTTATCCTTACCAATTCTTCCAATGGTCTTCCTTCCCCTACACCAGTCCAGGGATATCGGATCCCAGGAGACCTTCAAGCCAAAATTCGGAAACTACATCATGGAGAATATGTGAGTTTCGAGAGTATTAAAGCTCAGGGGCCGGATCACCGGACCATTACACTGGATCCAATTGTTATTCGAATTGAATAGTCGGAATTTTGATCGGGACATGATGTCCCGATCAAAATTCATCCTTTTGCCAGAACCAAAATATCTTTGACTTCTATCACTTGCTTTTCATACCCCTTCAAAGAAACCTGAATCATCGCTTGTCCCAGTTCCGCCAGCGTCGTAGCTGTGTTGGGCAGGATTAGCTTTAAAAAGGGATACATCCAAGAAATGTATTTATAAGCCGGAAGTGTGTTACGAAGCCCTGGTGTAGGCTTCATGAAACCCGGCCGAAAAGCATACACACCCTGAAAAGACAGCTTCATCAGGTCATTCTCTGTCTTTCCTTTAACACGGGCCCACATCATTTTACCTTTCTCAGTACTGTCAGTGCTCTTGCCTGAAATGTAAGAAAACGTCATGGTTTTGTTCTGACGGAGGAGCTCTTCGGCAAAGTGCAGTGTAAGCGTATAAGTTAGCCGTGTGTATTCCGGCTCTTTCATACCCACTGAAGAAACACCGAGACAAAACAGACAGGCATCATACCCCTCCAGTTTTCCTTTGAGCGAAGACAGTTCAAAAAAATCAGGAAGGAGCAACTCCCTCAACTTGGGATGTGACACTCCGTAAGGCTTGCGATTGATAATCAACACTTCTTCTATATCCGGATGCTGGAGGCATTCGTGCATCACCCCTTCCCCCACCATGCCGGTGGCTCCTGTTAGGATTACTTTTATTTTCTTGTTCATCGCTGATTAGTTAATTCAATTATTCCGGTAAAGGTAGAAAAGGATTTTGGGATTTTCGGATTGAATAATTTTCGGATTTACAAAGCAATGGGATTAATTCAATTCGAATCATTTTTTTTAATCCCCAAATCCAAAAATCCTAAGTCCAAAAATCCTTTTCTACCTTTGTACATGAACTTCCTGGCTCATCTCTATCTCTCCGGCCCTCCATCCGAAATCATGGTCGGGAATTTCATTGCTGATTCGGTAAGGACTTCAATGCTGGAGCGCTTCTCTCCTGATGTCAGGAAGGGAATTGGACTTCACAGGGAGATTGATACTTTTACCGATAACCATCCCGTTGTGCTTCAAAGCAAGGAACGGCTGAGGGTGCGCTACCACAAATATGCTCCGGTGATTGTGGATGTATTTTACGATCATTTTCTGGCGGTGCAATGGAAGGAATACTCACCCATTGCGCTGTCAGCCTGGTCTCGCGATACCTATTCTTTTCTGTCCGGGTACCTGAACCTGTTTCCTCCTCGTTCCCTGCAGTTTTACGGATATATGACTGGGAATGACATTTTAACTGCTTATGCTTCCACCGAAGGCATACGTCGTGTCATGCGCGGGATGTCACACCGGGCCAGCTTCAATTCGGGGATGGAAACGTGTGTGGAAGAACTACAGGAACATTACGAAGCATTTAATGGAGAGTTTACTGCTTTCTTTCCGGACCTTCAAAGCCATTGCGCACAGTTTCTTAATTCGGGCTTCATCTCTTCTTAATACAAAGGCAGGAACTTTGCAATCAAAACAACGACATGGCCACTTTTCCGATTGCATCTGCCGCGCTACTCCTAGGAATTGTAAGCGTGCTGCTAGTGCTCCTGTTTATTCCGGTTGACCTTCGTCCAGAAGAAGAAGAAGATAATCAGCCTTCTTAGTTCCTTACAGGCTCATCAGGTCTTTCAGGCGGGAAGCCTGACGCCTAGATATCTCCACTTTTTCGCCACCCCGAAGCGTAACCATGAGTCCCCCGTTAAACCAGTTCTCCACCCCTTCTATCCATCTCAGGTTCAGAATATGTTTCCTGCTTGCCCGGAAGAAGACTTTGGGATCCAGGCGTTCATCCAGGTAGTTGAGGGAACGAAGGATCAGAGGATGGTTTGTCTGAAAGAAGAGTCTCACATAGTTTCCTTCCGATTCAAACAGCCTCACATCCTCCAACCTGACAAACCAGCACTTTTCTCCGTCTTTCACAAACACTTGATCATGCTCCCGAAGCAATTCTTCATGATGCTGTGCCGCCTGGGTTTTCAGTTCAGTTTTTTCCAGAGCAGTAATTTTTCGAATGGTTTCTCCCAACCTTGCCTCCTGTACTGGCTTGAGCAGGTAGTCCAAAGCATTTACTTCAAACGCTTTGAGTGCATGCTCGTCATAAGCAGTCACAAATACCACTTCGGGAACCTGAGGAAGTTCCTGCAACAGCTCAAATCCGTTTTTACCTGGCATTTGTATGTCCAGAAAAATAAGATCGGGCTTCAGCTCTGCAATTTTTTGCAGGGCACTTTCCGCATTATTACATTCTCCGATCACCTCCACTTCATGGTAAGGTGCAAGAAGCGATTTGAGTTCCTGGCGGGCCAGTCGTTCATCGTCGATAATGAGTGCTCTCATAGGTCTGCTGTTTTATTTAACGGATAGAATCAGGATATGGGAATAATCAATTCGGTTAATACTCGGTCGTTTGTTTCATTCAGAATGCGAAAGCTGGCTCTGTCCTGGTAGAGTAAAGAAAGCCGTTGCAGGGTATTGGCTATACCGAACCCCGTATCTGAATCGGTATTGCCTTTATACTGTCCTGAATTCCGGATTTCAATGTGCAGCATTTTTGTTTCCTTGCGGGTGCTGACCGACAACTTACCGCCGGCGGTAAGTTTAGCGATGCCATGCTTGATTGCATTTTCAACGAGGGTTTGCACCATCAGGGGAGGCACTTCACAATTTTCCGCTCCGGGAGAAATCTGGAACTCAACCTGCAATCGCTCTTCCAGCCGAATGGATTCCAGATCCAGGTAATCGGTTACCACCTTCCATTCCTCTGAAAAAGGCACAAATCTATTTCGCCCCATCATCAAAGTGTTGCGAAGGATATTGGAAAGTTGCGTAACAGCTTCTTTCGCCTTGATAGGGTTCTCATCAATCAATGCACGAATGCTGTTCATGCAGTTAAAAACAAAATGAGGGTTTAGTTGCGATTTTAGTTTATTAAGTTCTATTTCCGTTATGCTCGCCTGCCATTTGAGATTTTCTATTTCTGCCGTTTTGTAGTTCAGGAAATAGTGTACAGCAAAATAGATCAGAGCCCAAAGCACAAAAATGAGCAGGAAGCCCAGTATGGTGCGAACAAACACCTCCGTCCCAACAGAAATGGTGGATGCTTCGGGAGCCGATTTAAGCGCAAGACCAAGCTGGGTATAAACGGTGATCGCCCCCAATATGGCTGAAAAAAGAATTACTGCGCTGACAAGACGGGGCAGCAGGATTGGAACCGGCATTCGGAGCCAGTCGAAGCGGACGATAAGCAGACGAAGGAGGTGAGAAAAGAAGAGTCCGAAAAAGAAAATGATAAAGAGCAACCAGGCATTTTCGGAAGTAAAACTCAAGGTAAGCAATCCGTAAAGCAAGACATATACCAGCCACCCACCCAGATTACAAAGCCAGTAGATCGCTTTCCTGCTCATGGTTATTGATTGATCCAGGCTTTACGGAATTCTTTCTGTTCAGCAGCAAGCAGATCGGGTGGCATAGCGGAAAGTGTATTCAGCTCTACTTTTTCAATTGCTAGCACTGAGGCACGGAGTACCTTCCTTTTGTATTTGCCACGGCGACCTTTCCGAAGTATATCCATCCTTAACTCATCACCCGGTCTGGCACTTCCCCAATAAGCATTGATCACTTCTTTTGCGTTCTCCAAGGTCAGCTCTTTTCCGTTGAGCGTAACGATTTCATCGTTCACCTGATACCCCATTTTCTTGCCGAATTGATCCAACTGAGTGATTCCTGCAACGGTAAAATGTTTCAGGAGAGTGTCATAACCCAATTCAAAATTACCCAAGGTGATGGTCTTTGCAGTCTGCCTGGCTTCATAGGTGATACCTGCCCAGCCAAAAACTTCTTTATACGGAAGCGGAGCACCGCCGATCACATATTTTTTAAAAAAATCGCCTATTTCCGGATAGGTCAACTTGGTGATAACATCGAAGAGTTCCTTGTCATTAAACGCTTTTTCGGGCCCATAGGTCTTACTCAGGTCACGAAGCATCTCCTGAATCCCGTAGCTGCCTCCGGAAAGCTTCCGGAGCTTCATATCCAGACACATCCCGATGAGTGCACCTTTCTGATATACGTTGTTATATTGGTCATGGTAGTTTTTCTCCACCACATGCCGGCTCATTTCAGTAAACGACAGGGTATCTTTGAATTTGGAAGCAGCAACAAGCTTGTCCCGCATCATTTCCACATAGGTATTTAAGTCTATTATGCCATATTTAACCTGGACAAGGCCTGCTGAGTATTCTGTCATCCCTTCATATAACCAGAGGTGCTCAGACATGTGAGGAACCATGAAATCAAAGTCGGCTATTTCTTCTGAATGAATACTGAGGGGTGTAACAATATGAAAAAACTCATGAGCAGCCACATCACGCAGGGTTTGCAAGAGGTAGTCGGCCTTCATTTCCGGAAGGACATAAAACGAACTCCGGTTATGCTCCAAAGCACCGCTGTTGCCGCTTTCGGTAACCTTGTCGGTAAAATAAAAGATAAATGCATATTTCCGGATGGGGAGCGTTCCTCCCAGGTAGGCTTGCTGGGCTTTTAATATCTCGGTAATGCCTTTGGCAATAAAGGCGGCTGTAACCTGATGATTGGGAGAATATGCCGAAATCAGTACACTGGCCTCACCGATATGAATGGTTGTGGTGTCAGGAATGTTATACATGATAGGAGCATCGGCCAGCTTGACGAAATTAGCTACCTGGTAGGTATCGGTGTTGCCCTGGCTTTGTATATCTGTCAGGCTGGTAGAACCATAAAACCGATCCGGATGGGTGATGGAGATCTGGTATGCCAAACTTTTTTTACCTTCCAGATAACCGAAAAATCCATGATTATTCAGGACGAAATTTTTACCTGCTTCGATATTCGTTCCGGCAGGTTCAAAAACAACGGGAACTCCAGACTTCGAGTGCCAGGAAGGAGCAACCAGGTAAGTGATCTGAAACAGGTGTTTGCTCTGTTTGATTTTCCAGCTATTCACATCCAGCTGGATCACCTCCAACTCCTTCCCTGATTCATCGATGGCTTTGAACCCGGAAACGAATCTTCCAAAATCATAAATCTCATAAGTTCCAGGAACAATCTTGGGTATGTAGTAGATCACCTCGTCTGTTTCTACCAACGGAGGAGAAAGGGTCACCAGCAGTTTCCCATCCACCACCCGATTAAGGTCGAGACTAAACTGATAGGTCAGCCCTCCAGCTCCCAACCGGAAAGAAAATACAATCCAAAACAGCAATAACAGATTCAATTTCCTCATGGATTCAGGGATTAAGCCGGCACGTCTATCCTGGCTAATCTAAAGATACGAATAACCCAGGGAAAAGGTCCCGGAATTCCATGAGTGGCGAAATAAGAGGATGAAGGAAGAGGATTGGGATTTGGGGATTAAGGAATTTAGGAATTTAGGAATTTAAGGACCCAGGGAGTTAAAAGAAAAAAATATGCTCCACTATTTTAAATCCGAAAATTTCTAAATCCCTAAATCCAAAAATCAATTTTCGTGGATGATGATTTTTTCGATTTCATCCCCCTGACGAATTGCTGAAACCACATCCAATCCTTCCACTACTTTACCAAAGCAGGTATGCTGACGATCGAGGTGTTTGGTATGATCGCGGCTGAGACAGATAAAAAACTGGGATCCTCCCGTATCGCGTCCGGCATGAGCCATGGACAACACACCTTTATCGTGATATTGGTTTTCACCCGTCAGCTCGCATTTGATCTTGTAACCTGGACCACCGCTTCCTGTCCCATTGGGGCAACCGCCTTGTATAACAAATCCCGGAATTACCCGGTGAAATAACAATCCGTTGTAAAAGCCTTTATTGGCCAGGTCGCAGAAGTTTTTCACCGTGTTTGGGGCATCTTTTTCGAAAAATTCCACCTTCATGGTTCCTTTCTCAGTAATGATTTCAGCTGTGCGCATAGTTTAGATTTTGGGCAAATATAGTAAGAACATTGCCTGGATAATTCGTGAAAATCAGGTTAATAACACACCGGTGTTTATTTCTAAAAGATTTGTTTTTTCGGATATTTGATTATCTTCGCGCAGCTCGTAACGAATTTATGGACCCCGACCCTGAAATATATTTTGAAGAAATTAAGAAGCATAACTGTTCTTGTAAGCATCCTGCTTGGGATTAATTCCTTTGCAGGAAACCCTGTTTCTTCCAATTCCAACAACGAGTCCACCTCCAATAATCCCACACACAAAGATACAGTCAAAGCCGATCTGAGTCGGGCGTTGAGCATCAATGATTCTTTGTTGAAATTCCCTGCCTACGATGTATATACCGATTTCGATACTTCAGTTATTCATGTCGTAGAGAAAATGGATCTGGCTAATTTTAAGGACTCCCTTCACATCTACGTAAACGATCCTACTTATTGCGGGTATTATCATCCCTTTAAAGGAGCAACCACCTCTAACTTCGGATACCGTCACGGACAACCCCATTTTGGTGTAGATGTGAAGCTGGAGATAGGCGATTCCGTGCATGCGGCATTTGAAGGCAAAGTACGTATCGCAAAAAGAAACAAATCCTATGGTAATGTGGTGATTATCCGACATGCCAATGGCTTGGAAACGTATTATGCCCACCTTTCCAAACTGCTGGTAGAAGCGGGTCAGGATGTGGATGCAGGTACTATTATTGGATTAGGAGGCAATACAGGTCATTCTTTTGGAAGCCACCTCCACTTTGAAGTGCGTTACAAAGGATTGCCTATTGACCCAAACGATCTGGTAAATTTTGCAGAATTCAAGCTCAAAACCGACACCCTTATCATTACCCGGAAAACATTTGATTATGTTCACAAAACCGGTTATGGCGCTGCAGGAGGAACATATACTGTAAAGACAACAGGAGTTAAAGGCAAGCCTGCCTATGTTCGCTACTATAATGTCCGCAAAGGAGATACATTGGGCTCCATCGCCAAACGATACGGCACCTCAGTCACCCTGCTCTGCCGCATGAACGGCATCAAAACTACCACCAATCTCCAGGTAGGCAGAAAATTAAAGGTGGGTTGATGCATGGGGTACCTCAAACTGGACCTACATGCTATTTTCAATGACAGCCGTTCTATAGAACGTGCATTGCAGGAAACCCTTCAGGAAGCTATTGACAAACATATCCGACTCATTGAAATCATTCCGGGAAAAGGAAGTGGCCAACTTAAGAAACGGGTCATTCGATTCTTTGAACAGCCTGAAATAAAAAAATCCATTCACAGGCTAGAAAAGGACAGCAAGAACTTCGGGCGCGTGTTTGTGCATCTGAAATAGTATCTGAAGCCAATGAAGCGGATGCAAAAGCTGTATGAAAGTCCTTATCTGCCGGTAGGCATCCTTTTACTTCTCCACACCCTTGCTTGGTTACTCATGCATCCCCTCCCCACCACCGGGCCCGGAGACGATGCTTTTGCTTATGTCAATCTGGCTAAAAGTATATTCTCACCTGGATTTCATTTGTCTTACGACCAATTTCAAAATCGGTTCGGTGTATACGTTCCTGTATACTTTATATTCCGCTGGTTAGGAGAAAACCCTTATACAACAGCCCTATGGCCACTTTGCATGAGTCTGCTCACAATTGGGATGAGTTACCGATTTCTCATTCGCCTGGCTGGAAAAAGGGTTGCGTTTATCGCCGGAAGCCTGGTGGCGATGAACCTGGAACAGGTGGATCTGTCTCTGGTTCTTTTTCCCGATCTGTTGGTGGCTGGTTATGCGACGTTTTTTGTATTCTTGCTATACTATGCAAGGGAAATGGGAAGAAAAGAAATATTCCTTGCCGCACTGCTTCAGTTGATCTGGATAACAGGCTTTCTGACCAAAGAGACAATGCTTCTCACGCTTCCATATACAGGGATACTTGCCGTAGCCGACCTGACGGCAAAGAAAAACCGTTCGTTTTGGAAAGCCACCGGTACATTTTCCCTGATCTCATGTCTTGCATTAGCCTGGGGCTATTATGCATTAACAGGAGACCCGTTTCACCGGCTCCGATCCATGCAGGAATATATACATTATCGCATGCCTGTAAATGACGACCCCGCCGCTGATATCCGGGCGCATAACTCTGGTAATCTGCTCATTTGGCTGAATCATAACCTGCATTATTTATTTGTGCTGCTGCTTTCATTACCTGTGATGTACACCAATTTAAAAGCAGAAGGTGGTGGGTTGAAAAAATACCTGAGTGGTTATGCCATTTATCTCTTATTGCTTTTCAGCTTCCTCTTTTACCTTCCTGGTATCGGCACGTTGTTTATGCAAAGCCGGCATTGGACATTTGTGATCGTCCCACTAGCTATGCTTGCAGCCTTTTTTATTACGGGAAGCGATCGCACTTCCTTGCGTTTGCTTATCGGGATATTTGCCTTTCTGGGCGTTTACAATTTTTTTGCAGTAGGCCCGTTCCGGGCAGCTCTTTTTGCACTATTCTTAACTGCAGCCGGAGCGGATTATTATTTTCTTGAATACAAAGGCAAGAGAATGTATCTCCTCCTCCTTCCATTTTTGGGATTGCTGAGTTATTACATTTTCGCCAATACCAATTTCCGCCCCGAGAATGCAGGGCATTATGAACAGATTCAGGATCAGAAATAAAAGGTATTGCAAGAACAGGAAGGTGTCGGAGGGGCGTCAAAAGCCATCTTCAGACCAGAATACCGTGGATGTTTGTAGATTGTAATAAGCCATCTTCCCGTTCTTTTCAAGCACTAGCAAGGAGGTCCCTTCCAGTGATTTTATTTTATCATATACACATTCCAGCAGGTAATTCCCTGCTTGCTCCATCAATCCTTGCTTCCCGTCTTTGGTCACCACATTACGTCCCGCAATAAATTCACCCGCTTCATCCAGCTCGGCCGGAATGATCAGTTTTCCCTTTTTATCAATGAACCCAAACTTGCCCTTTTTCTTCACACGCGCCATGCCGTCATGAAAATCGCCAGCAAACTCATATTCGTGATCAATCCTCAGCTTCAGTTTACGGTCTATATATCCCCACTTCCCTTTTCGTAAAACAGCGGCATAGCCTTCATTGAAATAATGAATGTCTTCATAGTCTTTGGGGATAACTATTTTTCCTCTCTTGTCGATAAAGCCTTTTTTCTTTGCCTGCTCTATTTTCGCCAATCCATCGTGAAAGCCATTATAGGCGGCAATATCTGCAGTATAATCATAATCCAACTCAATTACTTCTTTCCCGGTACTATCTATGAAACCGAATTTTTTTCGGTTTACAACAAGAGCATTACCTTCCGAAAAATCGCCGATCAGATCATAATTACAAGGAACAATCAGTTCACCACGGTTGTTGCAGATTCCAAATCTGCCGTCTTTCTTTACATGCGCCTGTCCTTTGCTGAACTTATCCACCCATTGAAACTGCAGTGAAATTACCAAGCTGCCATTGCGATTGACAAAGCCATAAATGCCATCGATGCCTACCACAGCCATACCTTCCGAAAAGTCCTGTGCACTGGAATAGATGCAGGGTATAACTTCTTTGCCTTCCCGGTCGATAAACCCGTATTTGTCTTTCTTTAGAACCACCGCCAACCCTTCTGAAAAATCGTGAATCTCATCGTAAACAAACGGAACTACGATCTTTCCCATTTTATTAATGATTCCACTCTTCCCTTCTTTACGCACAATTGCCAATCCTCCTGAAAAGGGCTCCACTTCATCAAAATCAATCGGTATCAACACTTTTCCCGACTTGGTGATAAACCCACTCTTTCCGTTGAGCCCAATCTCCGCAAGTCCTTCAGAGAATTTATCGACAAACTCGTAAACAAGACCAATCATCTCCTTTCCGGTAGAATCTACAAACCCCCAGCGGTTATTCTGACGGGCCGGATAGAATTCGGTATTGGCGAGGCTCAGGTCCCTATTTACCGTTTGCTGAAACGGATAATCGGGAAATTTATCTTTAAATGCCTGAATACTTTTGAGACTGAAATCACTTGTGTATAGGGTATAGATATTATGCCAGGCGGCTTCCACGTTATGATTTTCCGGATATTTCAGGATGAAGGCATGGTACTCTTCCACAGTATTCTTCGGAACGCAAAGCGCAAAGAGAATATTTTCGGCATCACGGCGAAAAGGACTCTTCGGATGGTCACGAATAAAATCGGCATAACTAAGCTCTGCTCCGTCTGCCGTAAGCGTTTGGAAGAGCAGGAGCTCATACCGCTCACGAGCATGTGGGATTTCTTTCGCTCCAGGATATGTTTCGATAAATGTCTTCAATCCCTCATAAGAGTTGGTGCTGTCTGCCCGTTCGAAAGCAAGCTTATTTCTCAATGAAGTTGCCAGGTCGGTCTCCGCAGCCCCGGGGTGTCGGTTCAGGAATCTCGAAAGTGCTTCAGGTGTATGCTGGCGCGTTGCATCAGAGAAGGCTTCCTGATCAATAACCCGCTTAAGCTGGGAGATGGAGGAATCGGTAATGGAGAAACGGGAAAGTTTGTGCCTGCCAGAAACATCCAGTTTATTATACCCTTCTTCGGCGAGCAATACATAGCGGTACGCAGAATCAACGTTGTGAAATGGATTGTCGGTACGGGAATAAATCGTGCTCAAGCCATAAGCCGCACCTGCCAAATGATGTTTTTTGCATTTCTCAAAGAGTTGCTTGGCCCGGAAGTAATTGTATACTTTCAGTGCATCCATCCCCCGCTCCAACCTGCCACCATATACAGTTAAAGAGCATGTGAGCAGGCAGAGAATTAAACAAGGCAATTTGCGCATGGAATGAGTTCGTCCTGCCAAAGCAGCAGGATCGGTTTCAAAGATAGTACGAAAGAAGGCCTTTACGGAAACTTTAAACTGGTTTATGGAAATGTTCCAATTCCTGCCCTAATCAGGAATAGGTTGAATATCTTTGCAGGAAACAAACTACAGTGGATTTCTCACGCGGACAACTTATATTCACCTTATTCTTTTTGCTAGTCTTTATTGCAGGTCTGATATGGGCTTACAGGAAGGACAAAGGCGTAAATCGGATACATTTCAAAGGTATTGCCTGGAAACTTTTCCTGACAATCATCGGCATTTATTCTCTTATATTTCTGATAATCAAACTACTACACTGATTTTAATTTTGAAAAACCCAGCGTACTATTTGGAAATTATTCGATTAAATGCTGGTTTTTAACGATAAATGCACTATTTTTGCAATAACGTAGCCACTTCATTCTTTCGAAACAAAATGAGAAAATTAATAGTATCAGTGTTTTTTCTGCTGTTCAGCCTTTTCTCAGGTGCTGGAACGATCGTGCTGGAAGGTAAATACCAGAACAAGAACCTCTATGTCCAGAATGGATTTGCGGGCAGCGGTGTTGGTTTTTGCACCTATGAGGTGAAGATCAATGGACAGGTTACCACCGATGAAATAAATTCAAGTGCATTTGAAATTGATTTTACTCAATTCCAGATCAAACCGGGGACGGAAGTAAAGGTTGAAATAAAACACAAGGACGATTGTACTCCTAAGGTGCTGAACCCTGAAGCATTGAAACCCAAGGCTACATTTGAACCGTTGTCGATCACTGTCAACGACCAGGGAACCATCAGCTGGTCGGTAAAAGGGGAACAAGGGGCTTTGCCATTTGTTGTTGAGCAATATCGCTGGAACAAATGGATCAATGTAGGCGAAGTGATGGGAGAAGGTACCGCAGACAAACACGATTATAAGTTTCAGGTATCACCCCATTCCGGCATCAACCGCTTTCGGGTAAAACAAATAGGATTCGCCGGAACTGTAAAATACACCAAGGAAATCACCTTGAATTCCAACTCTCCTGTACTCACGTTTGCACCGTCCAAAGATGGAAAGGAGATAGGTCTTTCAGGAGATTCCATGTATGAAATATATGATGCCTATGGCAATATTGTCAAAAAGGGCTTTGGTAAAGAAATTGACGTGGCTGTTTTCAGTAAAGGACTCTATTACCTCTGCTTTGACAACCAGGTAGTCGATTTCAAGAAGAAATAAGTGGCCTTACAATCTCAGCTAATTCGCTGATTATCATTGCCGTTGCCCCCCATACTTCCACACCACCTAATTCATAATAGGGAGTCAGCAACATCCCTGAACTGGTTTGCATTTGTTTCTCCCGGATATTTCCCGGATCGATAATAGCCCTCAGATCGAAGTCCATTACAGCCTCCACTTCATTCTTGTTCAATTGCAATTCTGGTCGTCCAGTCAGAATAGCCACAAATGGCTGTACGAGAAAATTACTGACCGGAATGTAGAGTGGTGTCAGTGCTCCTGCAACGGATTCTGCTTTTAGCAAAACACCCACCTCTTCCTGGGTTTCCCGAATGGCCGTTACCAGCAGGTCAGAATCAGCTTCTTCTTTTTTTCCACCTGGAAATGCCACCTGGCCACTATGCACTCCGGGATAGGATGGCCTTCGAATCAATAATCCCAGCATGGTCTCCAGCTCTGGCCACAGGAGAATCATTACTGCACTTTTTCTGTGCAATTGGTTTCGTTCCAGCAGGTTGGCCAAGGAATAGTTTTGTACTCTCGATAATTTTTTCTGAGCTGATTCTCCGGGTAATATAGCTTTTAAGCGGTGTCTCAGTTCCAAATCAAATTCAGGAGGAAAAGGCATGAGCAATCGAATTAATCATTTATACTGGTCAGCGAAACTTACCAACCCCGAATCACGTAAAAATAAGAAACTAATCCTCTAAAGCGATGGACCAGACAAAGCTACAGCAAATGATCCGCTGGCTGCAGGAGCAGATCAATACTGCCAACGTGACGATCAACGAGGCACAACGTAACCAGAATTACGGACGATTGGTGATTTATGAAGGGATGCGTGATGCTTATGTAAAATGCCTGAATGAACTGGGTTCCTGATCATTCAGATATCGGCCTTACTTAAAATTTACCCTCCTGTTTTCTTACTATTAATTTGTCACCTGCTTTAAGTCTGGGATAACGGGTAAATCCATTTAATTCCTTCAACCGGGCCACCGACGTCATGAATTGCCTGCTCAGATCATAGAGGTTATCTCCTTTTTGCACCGTATAAACGCTTGCGTCTGCAGCTGCTGCTGTATAACCCCACCGTGTTTTCTTCAATTCAAAGTCGGCACTGACAAGCGCATGGTCATCAAATGAAATAAAATATTTCGGGTTGATGGGTACGCCTTTATACCGTGTTTCGAAATGAAGATGCGCCCCGGTCGAATGCCCGGTTGACCCTCCCAATCCCAGTGTTTGACCTGCATACACAAAATCACCTGGTTTTACCTTTATCTTATAGAGGTGTGCGTACAATGTTTCCAGTCCATTGTTATGACGTACCACCACCACATTTCCATAACCGCTGGATGACCTCATTGCAATCCGAACCATGCCGTCAAAAGCACAGCTTACGGCATCTCCCCGATGGAGTTCAATATCTACTCCCTGATGCTGAGTAGAGTCCCTCCATCCGAAAGGAGAAGTTACTACACCACCTACCGGATGAAAATAATTGCCCATTTGCCCACCAGTAAGCGTAAGAAGAATGGTTGTATCGTGACGGGACATTTCAGCACCGTAAGGGAACAAATTCTTTGTATCCCATTTCCCATAAACAGCATCTGCCGGGTATACTGAAAAAGCAGCGAAATCATTTTTGGGAAGTGTTCTTTCCCGTTCGGCAATCAGGTTATTGATCCGAACAATTAAATCACAAGGGATGGCCACGGCATCGCTGAGTGAATCGATCAGGATAATAAGCTCTTTCTCTGAAAGTTTTTCAACAAAAGTGTAATCAATGGGCCGGTTTACCGTGTCTTTTTCAGTAGGAATGTTCGCCCCATAGCATGGAACTGCCAGGAGCTGGTGGAAGCCAAGTATAAACCCTAAAAAACCAATCCATTTTATCAACATGGGTAACAGCGTAGCGGATATTTCCTTGAATAAGGATAGCTAAGATAATTTATCCAGCCCAGAAGTAAAAATATTCGGTGTCTTTTGGAGGAATTTACTGTTAAATGCGACCAAACAGCTAAAAGAAACGACCGGAATTACCAAAAACAGGTGAATAATCAGGTTTTACGAATATGGCGAAAATTGTCAAAATAGTCCTCAAAATCACTTTTTGTAGATTCTGATCTTCCATTCGTATACTTAGACTACCATGCCAGCTGAAACTCTCTTATCTTTTGCCCGTATTAATGGCCTGTTAAAAAATAGCAGACTAAAAATAAGATTTCCCTTGCTTACTGATGGATATCAGATAAATAGATTGGATTTTTGCAACTATTTTTAATAGTTTTACAAGCTGATAATGCAAGACGCTTGTTATTTTTGTGATATTATTTTTCACTAAACATGTTGATCAAAAGCAAAAAATTGATTTTCAATATCATACTACTCACATTTAGTGTTCTTCCGGCAATTGCCGGCAATGAGCATACAAATGCAGGCAGTAACAAAGAATTTAGCGTGTCCAGTTTGCGACTGGATAGTCTCGGAAAAATCAGTTGGGTAGCATATAATCAGAATGGTTCATTGGAGTTTGGAATTGAGCAATTTCTGAATGAGCATTGGGTTATGGTAGGAATAGTAGCCGGAGACGCAATTGCTGAGCAGAGTGCTTATTCCTATTCACCTCACCAGCATTCGGGCGAAAACAAGTATCGGATCAGCTGGATTGGACCGGATAAAACAAAAATCTATTCCAATATTGTCAGTACGATTTCCAAAAAAGAAGATGTCTTTTTTCAACTTTCAGAAGACAACCAAAAGGTAACTTTTACCGGCAATACCTATTACATGTTGTATAACCCCTATGGGTTCATTACTCTTAGGGGTTATGGAACCAGTTTGGATATTTCTGATTTTAAACCAGGAATGTACTGCTTAACGTATGACAACAAAGTGGCAACATTTGAGAAAAAGCCAGTTTGGTTCAGCCACACCAAGCATCCTATTGTACACGAAAACAAACCGGAACATTTCAAAAAGGCCAAAAAGCCTTTTGAAATGGATCCTCCTTGAAAAAACTGCTCTCGATTCCTACTACTGAAAGTATTCAGGCAAAAAAGCAAGCCGGAAAATGTCACTTTTTCAGGCTCTGTGGTAGTCGCCTCTCCAATTCTTAATCAATTTCTTAATCTCGTCATTCTTTGTTCCTTCAGAAGCAGCTTTAGCTGCCAGGGCTGATAATTCTTCGTCAGGAGCAAAACGAAGTGCAATAATTTGTCCCAACTTCAGACGGGAGTCCAAGGGTTTTCCTGTAAGTAAATAATGCCGGAAGTTCTCTTCTGAACGAATCGCCCGATCCTGGGCTTTTATCGCGAAATTGCGCATATATAACGCACCTACCACAACACAAAGAGCAAGCGCGCTTATGAGAGAAGCAGAATACAACCCTTCATGGTGCGTGATGCTTTCTCCCAAGTTAACAAATGAACCAATTAATGTTAGCGTGGAGAAAAGAAGAAGAAAATAATGGTAGCCAGGAACCAGTTGACGGTGATTGGCGTAATTCTGATTGGCGTTCGTAGACATGTATTGCGGTTTTAGTTTAAATAGATTTGATTAGGAGGCGACGCCTGCGTGTTTTCTTTCCCCAATTTGCTGCCTCCACATAGCGAAATAGAGTCCTTTGGCTGCCAACAGTTCCTCATGCCTACCCGATTCAATGATGCTTCCATGTTCGAGTACATATATTTTGTCCGCATGAAGAATTGTCGAAAGACGGTGCGCAATGAGGATTGTAATAATGTCCTTTTTAGAATTGATATTCCGGATGGTCCCGGTGATCTCCTCTTCTGTAATAGAATCAAGGGAGGAAGTTGCCTCATCCATAACCAGCAAATTAGGCCTGCGGAGCAAAGCCCGTGCTATGGAAAGACGTTGTTTTTCCCCTCCCGACACCTTTACTCCCCCTTCTCCAATAACGGTATTGATTCCTTTATCCGCTCTGGCCAGGAGGTTATAGCATGAAGCCTGTTCCAGGGCTGTCAGAATTTCCGCATCGCTGGCAGCAGGATTCACAAAAAGCATGTTCTCTCTGATTGTTCCGGCAAATAGCTGGGTATCTTCTGTTACAAAACCGATCTGCGACCTCAATTTATCCAAGTCAATTTCTCTTGCGTTGATATCGTCATAGCAGATTTCTCCATCCTGAGGATGGTACAGTCCAACCAATAGCTTAACAAGCGTAGTCTTACCTGAGCCCGATGGCCCTACAAAGGCAATTGTTTCCCCTTTGTTTACAGCAAAGGAAATACCATTCAAGGCTTTGCCTGTCGCTGTTTGATGCTGGAAACTGACGTTTTTAAATTCAAAGCGACTCAATTTTTTCACTTCTTTCGGATGAGTGGCTTTATATTCAACAGGAGTGTTCAGGATGTTTTCGAAATTACGCAGGGAGACCTGTGCCTCCCGATAAACCAGGATAATATTTCCAAGTTCCTGCAAAGGGCCAAAGATAAAAAACGAGTAAATAAAAAATGTCAGGAATTGCCCCATGGTAAGCATACCCCGAAATATAAAAAGCATCATCAAAAAGAGAATAATGTTTCTCAATAGATTGACAATGGTTCCTTGAACGAAACTGATGCTACGGATGTATTTTACTTTTTTGAGTTCGAGTCCCAGAATTTTAAGGGTGGTTCCATTGAGCCGGTTGATTTCCTGCTTCGCAAGACCCAGACTCTTTACCAATTCAATATTACGAAGCGACTCCGTAGTGGAACCGGCAAGGGCGGTAGTTTCTGAAACAATACTTTTCTGCACTTTTTTTATTTTCCGACTGAGCACGGAACTTACAAAACCCAGAATGGGTATGGTAATGATATAAAGTGGTCCGATCATCCAGTTTACGCGGAACGAATAAAAAAAGACGAATATGATTCCTACAAGACTTGTATACAATATATTGACGAAGGAGGAGATCATCTTTTCTGTATCCTGACGCACCTTTTGAAGGATCCCCAGGGTTTCTCCACTACGCTGATCTTCAAATACAGCATAAGGCAATTCCAGCGAATGCTTCAATCCATCTGCGTAAACCTGAGCACCCAATTTCTGCGTGACAGTATTTACAAAATAGTCCTGAAAATTTTTAGCTATACGCGACACCATAGCAGCACCTACCATCAATCCAATCCAAAACAGGACGTTGTTTGTGTATTGCTTTTCCCCTTTGAAATAGGGAATCAGCTTGACGCATTTATCAACCACCCTTCCAAGGATTAGTGGATCCATCAGGGAAAAGACCTGATTTACGGTGGCAAGAGAGAGGGCGAGGAACACCAGGCCTTTATAATTTTTGAGATATTTCCAGAGGAGTTTCACGGTGCAAAAATAGGTAATATTCCGATAGTCGCTCCGACACCCTCCGCTTCCTGATTTTGGCACTGAAAGTAAATAGCTCCGGTTTAACTTAAATGCGTAAATTTCGACAAGCAATGCTGACACTCTGTGAAATCTCTTTATTTCGTCTTTTTTTTACTTGTGTTGTTTTCCGGCTGTTTCGACCTGGTAGAAGAAGTTACCGTTCATTCCAATGGAAGCGGAAGTTTTCTTTTTGAGGCAAATGGCAGTCAAAGCAAAACCAAACTAAAGACACTCCTGGCCTTGGATTCACTAGACGGATTTAAAGTCCCAAGCATCGAGTCATTGAATCAGGATATGGATAAGGCCAAAGCCATCCTTCTTGCCTCGGATGGAATATCCAACTTCACCGATAAAAGAAATTTTGAGGAATATATTTTTAGCATGCGCTTTGACTTTCGCGATGTCTCCAGTTTGAATCATGCCCTCACCCACCTATTCAAAACATTCAATCGCAGTAAGATTCCTGCACCGGAAAATACATTTCAGTACCATTCCAATGTATTTGAACGTAAAAATGAATACCAGGGCAAACCGGATTTAACCAAACTACCAAGGAAGGAGTTGGATATGTTGGAAGGAGCCTCCTTTACAAGCATTTACCGATTTGACAAACTTATTCAGAATTACAACAATCCGGATGCTAAGCTTTCTAAAAACGGGAAAGTGGTATTCCTTAAACTTTCCATACCCGACCTGATCAAGGGGAATAAAACGATTTCAAACACTATTAATCTGCAGCCATGAATTTTACTCAATCCATTTTTACTTTTTGCATAGGCATCAGTCTCCAACTATCCGTTTCAGCCCAGGGGCTGCTCGACCATGTTGCAGCAAGGGCACAGTATGTGGTTACAGTTAATAACCAAAACATTAGTCAGAAGGCGGACATGGCGACTATCGGCAAAATGGAGTTTTTTAATCCAGCTGGCGATTCCATGTCCGCTTCAGCTTCACATGTCATAACCACAATTTTTTGTAAGCCTGAAACCTGTGGTGCCCGCATGGTGGATCGCGCTTATTTTTTTCGTATAGAAAACGACAGCCTTTCAGGCTGGTATTGCCTTTTCGGATTAAAGGATGCTGATTTGTTTGGTAAATTTCTCCAACAGGAATTGAAAGAAAAAACTGAGCCGAACCTGCAAATTACTCATCAAGGAGGCTATTCGCTACTCCATGAAGGGAAGATGCACGCCGCCTGGACCAAGGATTTTGCGCTGTTGCTTATTGCCGACAAGAACGACGAATATGCATTCGAAGAGAATTATTCAAACATAAGAGCTACTTCATACAACCAAGCGATGCAGGACAGCATACAAGCTGTGGAACTTGCCCGGGCACAAGCCATGGCGGACAGCATCCAGGCGGCAGAAGCTGCCGTGGAAGAGCAACAAAGACAGGCTGCAAAACATCCTAAAAAAAATCAAAACACCAAAAAAAATACAGCTCAGATGCAGGCTGAACTTGAACGTGCCGTGAGTGATTCCTTAGCAGCTGTAGCTGCTATGCAGCTGGAAGGAAGTCGAGCCGAAGAAGAAGCAAGCGCCGCCTTGGAAAAAGCAGATAAGGAACGTAAAGAGAAGCATCAGATCGAAGCCAACGGGAAAGCCAGCCGGCTGCTTGGAGAACTAATCAACCAGGGCGCTGCACAATCGGTATCATCTCTTCGGAGTTTTTCAGAAGCACAAAAAGAAAATTTTGACATCGCAATATGGATTAACTACAGCGGAACCGCATTCAAAAGCCTGAATCCATATGCTCACAGGGGTTACCGAGGAATGGCCGATTCGAATAGGGATACCACCGAATCTCTGACCAAGCTTCTTGCTAACAATTACGCTGTGGCATACTGCCTCTTTGATGCTGGAAAAATAACGGTAACCAATAAATCCATTGTCAATCCGGAAATGAGCAAATTGATTAATGGGATTTATCGGGCAAAAGGGAACAAAAATTTCTGTAAATACATTCCAGGTGCTAACTTGATGGGTTATGCGTCCATGTCAGTCAACCCGGAAGTCGTGTTGAAAGCCACTCGCAGTATTCTTACCAAGACCTACGAATCGACCATGGGTAAGGAAGCCAAATACATAACTGGCATGATGGATATAGCTGCCATTTTCACAAATGACGATGTTGCGTATAATCTTTTCAAAGGCGATATTGCCATCGCTGTCACAGACTTACGACCATTTAAAATGTCTTACCTCAGTTACAGTTACGATGACAATTTCAACCGGAGTGAAACAAAACAGGAGAAAACAGAAGTCTTGCCTGAATTTGTAGCCATGGCCAGCGTAGGCAAGCCGGAAGAGCTTAATAAAATCTTGAAAGCCATTGAGAAAATGGGAGGATTACGAGCGGAAGGAGAAGGCGTTTACCTGATTGAGATGCCGGGCCAAGTGGGCTACAAGGTATATCTGGCCATGGAAAATAATATTCTTTTTTGCACCAACAGCGAAGATCTGATACATGGCAAATTGAAAAAAGGATATCCCAAAAACGAACAAATGTCAAAAGAACAACGTAACCTGTTTACTTCCTATCCGATTGCTTATTATTGGGACCGAGCAAAAACTTTTGACATGATCAGCAAACAACCAGAGCTGAAGAAAGGAGAAAAAATGACAAAAATGCTTAATCTGTTTAAAGACAATCTTCAAGAGGCTCGGATAACAGGGACTCAGCAGTCGGGAAATGCCTATGTGACTAACATGCAACTCGACCTCAAAGATGCCTCTGTAAACAGCATTTTTAACATCTGCAAAATCGTCAACAACCTTTACTTGCTGGACAACTGATCATCAGACGATTAAAAGGCGCAATCATAAACTGAGTTAAGCAGGTTCTTAACATATGCGCATGCTTCATTCAAAAAAATTCTGGATTGTTGGATTGGTGCTATTTCTTTCCGGCATACTTATCTGGGTTTGGCTTACCGGGCATTCCGTTCCTTCCACTGCGCGGTACCTTCCCGCAGACGTAAAAGAGGTGTTGACTATCAATTCAAAAAGGTTGATGACTGATTTGCTTTTCGAAAAAACACCAATTTCGGACACTTCAGGAACAGCAAGTAAATACTGGAAACGGTGGAACAATGCAATGACTGCTAACGGAGGGATAGGAATTTCCATATCTGCCGATATTCTTTCCTTTAATAATGTAAGCAAAGCACATGCTATACCTTATTCCGGTATTATATTTAAAGTGAAAGATGAGCTCCTACTCGGTAATTTTTTGATCCGGGAACTTCCCCGACTCGTGGATTCCACTCAAACGCACATCACCTCCCTGCTAAAAGCGAAAGGATACAACAGCCTTGTAATTGTTAATGATGAGAATCAAAATCCTATTTGTATCGGGTTTAATAAAGAGGTGCTGGTTGTGCTCCGCTCGGGCCAGGGAATAACCGACCCGACTTATCTCAACACAGAGCTCAACCGCATATTTCACCTCACGAAAGACAGCAGTTTATATGTGAATGAAAATTTCAGAGAAACCGAAAAACACCCCGCGGATCTGTGCTACTGGCTAAAGAATTCCAATCCCTTGGACAAATTCTTCCGTGTTGGTGGAGATACTCTTGCAGAAACGGGTTATACGCAAGCTTGGCTAAACTTCAAAAAAGGGGAATTAACATTAGAAATATGCAGAAAAGTATCCGGGCGGCAGTCTCTTCCTCAAGACAAAATGCCAAGGAGTGCGGCTGATTTTATCAATTATGTAGCCACTGATAAATTTATAGGCATCTGCTATGCAAATTTGGACAGGAAAAGCATTGAGCAAATAGTGTATACAGGTAACAAATATGGCCATTTATTCGACAATTGGGGAGTGAAAACGGAAGACCTAATTTCTTGTATGGACGGATCCGCAGCGCTTGCATTCAATGGGTTTATCCATTATCCTGAAAAATATACCGTATACGATTACGATGAAAACTTTAATCAGGTGGAAGTGGAACGAATGCGCGATGCCAGGTTGCCTGGATTTACACTGTCTCTGGGGACCAAAGGTATTGAAGCGAAAGCCAGATTATTCCTTAAGCTCCTTGCAAACAAAACCCTTATTCCATCTAAAAACGGTTTTCGCTTAAACATTGAAGCACCTGTTTACGTATACACGGCAGGAGATCATTTATTTATCACCTCCTCCGATACACCACCGGCAATTCAAACCAGGCAGTTAGCCGCAAAGGAAGAATTAAAAAAACAAATGATGGAGCATTCATCCGGATTTAGCATTGATCTCAAGGAATTGGAAAACCAATATCGACTTGCATTTCAAGTACCACAAGCTTCCCCACATTTAAGTGATGTATTTCAAGCAGCTTGTGCAACCGCTGAAGAGGAACCCACAAAAACGACTTGTAAGCTAGTCATCACCTGTAAGGACAGAAGCGCGAATGCACTTCCTCAACTCCTTGGAAGCCGATTACTGGATTGGTTTATTGAGAAAAAAAATGACGGGCAAAGGATTCCTAAATCAACTGAACAATAAAATGAAAAGATTGCTTTCGGAAATAAAAAAATATCTATTTTTAAGAAGAGTTTATATCAACCCCGACAAGTTTCGTTTGAGAATAACTATTTCAATGAGTAAAGAAGAGCTCTGTTTAACATTTACTCACATGAAATATCTTTGTTTTATAGGGGCAAATCGTTCGTAAAAGGCAATTCTTTCTGATGAAACCAGAATCCTTCTTAATTCGATGCATCCATTTAAGAAAGGCCAGGGTTGGCATGAGAAGCGATGGAATTGTGCAGACCGATATTTTTGATGAACAAGAGTTATCTGTCGCGGATGTAAAGGAGGTGATCATTGCTATTGGTCAGATTGCTCAACAGCAAATGAGTGGCCAGTTAATCATTGCCGGTACGCTTTCAGGGCCTGACCTGCCTGCAATGAAATTTATTGCGTCAGAAGGATCTAGTCCATATGCCATTGCAGAAGCTTACGTCATCACTTCCTTGTCACAAAAAATTCTTGCGCAGTTTTATTTGAATTTCAATAAGCCGGCCAGGCCAACCAAAATGTTCAGTGAGGAAACACCGGCCGTTATCTGGCTTACAGATCAAATCAGGAAATATAATCAGGAAAAGCCTGCCAAACCATAAGTATCCGTTATGATGACTCCAATTACACTTTTGAAAACGATAACTGTGCCAACAATGGATGTCTCCCTGAGAAGTGATCACTTGGTGCAGATTGTCGTTGAACCGGGCGCCCTGGTGACCTTATCGAATGTAAAAGCCCAAATCGAAGCAATTGGTCAGTTGAATAACGGACAACGTTATCCGGTACTTATTATTTCGGGAAAGGATACCACCGTCCAGACGGATGTCATGAACTACGTAGCACAAAAAAATTCGAATCCTTTTGCATTGGCAGAAGGGTATCTGCTTACAAGCATTTCACATAAGCTGCTTGCCAATTTTTATTTGAAATTTAACCATCCGGTAAGACCTACTCGTTTTTTCACCAATGAACAGGATGTCGTTCAATGGTTATACCCTTTTCGAACAAATCAGGGAAACTAAAATTAATTCCGGTCTAGTTCACATTTCACAAAGTCTATGCAAGCGTGATGAAACCGACAAAGACTTCTATAGAATTACTGGTATCTATAACTACACCAACCATGTGTGCTTCCCTCAGGAGTGATGGACTGTTGCAGTTGGATGTAAATCCTGGTTCACATTCCTCTTTGCCTCAGGTGAAAGAAGCCATTGAAGCGATTGGGAAAGCTGCAAACGGAAAATGCTATCCATTACTGGTTGTTGCCGGAAAAGATTCTACTATCGATACCGAGTCTATGGCTTTTGTCTCTAAGAAAGACGCCGATCCGCATTCGGTGGCAGTTGCTTTTCTGATATGCAGCATCTCTCAAAAACTGCTTGGAAATTTCTATTTGAACTTCAACAAACCCTTAAAACCAACCCGGATTTTTACGAATCTGGAGGATGCTGTTCTTTGGCTTCGAGAATTCAGGAAATAAACAATTCCAGTAGAATTTCAGGGGAAAGTTCATGTTTACCTTGAAAAGTAAGCAATTCCACAGGGATTCCGGATGCGCCTAATTTCTGAGAAAGTGCCTCCACATCCTCCTCCTTTATAAATTCATCTTCATCTCCTACAACCATTCTTGTAAGGAAAGTCTGGAAGCGTTTCTGACTAAATGTAAGATCCACATCCGGGGGAATGACTCCTGCCCATAAAATAAGCTGGTCCACCTTTTGATTTCCCGCACTTATCCAACGACAAACCGTAGCTGCTCCCTGGGAAAAACCAAGGACAGTAACCTTTACTGAACTCGGGAGGCTTTCCATGACCAAACTGTAAACTCCATCCAGGTAAGTGATGTAATCTGCAATATCATCCAGGCGATCTTCTTTCGTCATCCAGGAAGCCCCTACTCTACCGGAAAACCCATTAGAATAAAAACGATGCAACCCTTCACAGCCTATAAACAATGCTTTTCCGTCCTGCAGAAATTCAAAATGGCGGAGGAAATAATTTCCAAGCTGACCATATCCATGACAAATAAGCCAGACCTGGGTGATATCATTTGAAGGCTTTCCCGAAACAAAATAGCGCGCGTGTTTAGTTATCTTCAGCTTGCGTGTTTCCATGAATCCAATATCAAGTTTCTCAAATATCGCCATTTTGCACAAGTCTGAAGGAAGCAGATTATGAACTGATTATCTTACGGCATTTGATGTAAGAAATCAGGTAAAGTTGTAACATACCTAATGCCCTGACAAACAAACAATTACAACTCAAATGCCAATTGGCGATTCCCATCTGTTTTTCACTTGAAATATTCGTTTTAACTTGGTCCCTATCCGACAGTCCTTTGCATACAGAACATATTCTTCCATAAATAAGTGCTTTCTCGGAGATAGACTGGGGATAAGTCGAAGTTGAATTAATTGACATGTTGACAGATAGGTTAAAAATATTACTGCTTGAAGATAGCGTTTCAGATGTCATCTTACTGGAGCGCTTACTGCATAAATCGAATGTTCCACACACGATGCAAGTGGTGGATACGGAAGCTGATTTCCGGTTAAAACTGGATCAATTTCAACCGGATCTTGTTTTGTCCGATCACGCCCTTCCTGCTTTTAACTCAATGGAAGCGCTCCAAATTGTAAGAGAAAAAGGTCTCGACATTCCATTCATATTGGTTACAGGAGCCGTTTCAGAAGAATTCGCGGTCAATTGCATCAAAGCAGGAGCAGACGATTACATTCTTAAAGACCGTCTTTTCCGGTTACCGACTTCAATTGAGAAGGCATTATCCTCCAGAAAAATCGGCCGGGAAAAGCAACAAATTGAATCGCTGCATCTTCGGCTTTCCAAAACCTATGCCGAACTAGCTGAAAAAAATAGGAATATCACGGAAAGTATCCGTTACGCTAAATGCATACAGCAGTCCATGCTTCCTGGTCAGGAAGCATTGGGAAGGTATTTTCCCCGTTCCTTTATTATCAACAAACCAAAGGACATGATTGGTGGGGATTTTTATTGGTTCACCGAACGCGACGGGCTCTTTTTTATTGCTGTTGCTGATTGCACAGGTCATGGTGTACCGGGGGCGCTTATTTCCATGATTGGTTTTAATCTGCTCAATGAGATTGTTCAAGTCAGAAACACCTTAAAAACAGATCTTATTCTGGAAGAACTTGGAATTGGCATTCAGAAAGTGCTTCGTCAAGGGATTCCCGAAAACAGCTCTAATGATGGAATGGACATTGCGCTCTGTTCAATCGACAGGGTAAATCACCAGATTAATTTTTCCGGTGCAAACCGCCCTTTTTTCTTTAAGAAGGGACGAGAGTTTAAAATACTTCGCGGTATAAAATCAGGTATTGGCGGGAAAGAAATGGTGGTACGGCCTAAACAGGAAAGTCACCAGGTTTCTTACTCCGAAGGCGACATGATCTATTTATGTACAGATGGATATGCGGATCAATTTGGAGGGAAACACTCAAAAAAGATGATGAATCGAAATCTCATTAAAATTCTTCAGGCATCCCACTCCTTCGATATCTTCCGGCAGCATGAACTGATGCTGGAATGGCTTGAAAAATGGAAGGGGAAACTGGAACAAACAGACGATATATTAATTGTCGGACTGGAACTCTGATTATTCTTCGGGCTTTTCTTCAACATTCACCGATTTCCCATCCAGAATTTCCCAAACTCCCTGCACGTGGTATGTATTGGTGTTGTATTTATTGCAAAGTACAATAACGGCAGTCTGATCCTTCGGTCTTCTCATGAAGACGCTGTTATAACCATGCCACCATCCGTTATGATAGATTATTTTAGTTCCATCGGGTTGATCTGTAAGTCTCCATCCAAAACCATAATTGCGTGCACCTGCTTTTTCATTGCTTCCGCCTTTGTAGGCTTCTTCCAACGTTTCAGGCTTGAGGAAGGAATGTGTTGCCATTGCCCGCTCAAAACGATATAAGTCTTCCAGGGTGGAATACACGCCTTTATCTCCAAGCACTCCATCCAAGAAATTAAAAGGTGTCAACTCCCATTTTCCTGTTCCCTTATAGTTGCGCGTTTCTCCTGACCTTAACGTATCTTTCTTTCTGTCAGGTATATAAGTGTTAGTCATCTGACAAGGTCCGAATATTTCCTTTTGCATGAAGGAGCGATAATCCATTCCCGATGCACGCGCGATAATTACTGCTAGCAACAAGTAGTTCGAATTGTTGTAACTAAAGTGTTTATTCGGCTTGCCATAAGCAGCCGGTTTGTTTGCGATCATAATCTTCAATACCTCTTCATTGTTCAACGGGGTGTTGTGATCTTTTACATAGTCTTCCATAAAATATTCGTAGTTCGGCAAACCGGAACGGTGGTTAAGAAGCATACGAATTGTGATACCGGGATATGGAAAATCGGGAATGAATTTGGTAATGTCATCCGAATAACTCAGTTTCCCCCTCTCCTGAAGTATCATGATTGCAGCAGCCGTCATGGGTTTGGAGGAAGAAGCCAATTGAAAAGCCGAATTGAAAGTCAGTTGCTTCCGCATTTTGTAGTCCTCATAACCAAAACACTTCTCATAGATCACCTTTCCATTTTGGGAGATAAGCACATTGCCGTTAAAATGATTCTTTTTAACTTTTCCTAGGAAGAGGGTGTCCAGTTGCCAGGCTTTGTGTCGTTCCGCTTCCGTTAGCTTAACGGTATCGACGGCAACAGGCTTGGAAGGAGGAATCACCGGATGTTTCTGTTGATCCACATTTCCAGAAGCGGAACCGCAGGAGTACCAAATTGCGACAAAAAGGAGGCCTGCTCCCCATCTGATTATTTTCCGGCTCATCCTCGCTGCTTTTAGACTCCTAAAGTTATTGTGTTTTCCAGCTCGGTATGCAATTTTACTCAAATTTTATAACAGGTGACCTTCCTTCTCAAACAGCCTAAAACAGGGGATTCATCGAACAAATTGTTAATAAACCATATGGAGTTGTTAAAAATAATGACTCACTCAATTCGAAAATCACATTTTCAAATAGACTCAGGGAGCCTGCTTTAATTTCGTATTTTCGAAGTGGAACCACACTGCTCACTGCCTCGTTTTCCAGTAGCACATACCCCTGCTCATGACTATTTCACTTGAACAAGCCCGTCAGTTGTTTTTAACTTCCCAGGGGCTAGGCAATTCTTATCCGGGTATCAATGGCAGCTCCCAACTCATGTCTCAGATCGAAAATTTGGGATATGTTCAGATAGACACCCTTTCCGTCATTGCTAGGGCGCACCATCACACGCTCTGGTCTCGACAGGAGGACTATGAGGAATCTCATTTGTCAAAACTATTAAAAGAAAAAAAGGTATTTGAGTACTGGAGTCACGCCGCCTCTTTCCTTCCGATTAGTGAATACAGATTTACGCTTTTTCGAAAAAAAATGTATGCTTCCGGGAAGATTCATTGGTTCAGGGAAGATAATCCTAAAATGAAAAAGCATGTGCTTGACAGGATTCGTTCGGAAGGCCCTCTCCAATCGAAAGATTTTGAGCATGTGCAAAGAGGCTCTGGCAGCTGGTATGAGTGGAAACCGGCCAAACGTGCACTCGAACAACTCTTTATGGAAGGAAAGCTAATGGTTTCAGAGCGCAAGGGATTCCAGAAAGTATACGATTTGGCGGAACGGGTATATCCGGAAGGTAAGCATATAAAGCCTCCAACAGAAAAAGAGTTCTGTGAACACCTGGTACTTCGGGCTGTTCGGGCAAACGGACTTACAACCCCGTCAGAAATCAGCTACTTGCGTGGGCATGCTAAAGATGGGATTCTGAAAAGTATCAAAAAACTGGTTGCGATGGGACAATTGGCAGAACTGAACCTAGCAGGTCATGGAAACTATTATGCTGCACCCAATATTGTTATCGAGCATCTTTCGGATAAGTTTACCAAGCCAAAGATTCACATCTTATCACCATTTGACAATGCCGTTATACAGCGAAAAAGATTAGCCACGCTATTCGGATTCGACTATATAATGGAGTGTTATGTACCAGAGCCTAGGCGCCGATATGGTTATTTCTGCCTTCCTGTGCTTCATGGAGACCGCTTTATAGCCCGTTTCGACCCTAAAGCAGATCGCCAAAGCGGTATATTCTACATAAAAAGCTGGTTTTCGGAAAAGGGCTGGAAGCCAGATACCTCTTTTGAACAGGATTTCCAGCCTAAACTAATGGCTTTAGCTATTTTTTCGGGATGTAACAGGGTTGTTTGTGAAAAAGGCGTTCCTAAGGAGATAAAACGTTTGTTTCCAGTCCGCTGACGAAAATAATAGTATCTTTTTGTAAGAATTAAAATATCACATTCCGCCGTTCGTCTACCACTTCAGATGAAGGCCACAATGAACATAACCACCGCAATGGCAGCCGGGCAAAAAGAACGAATCGGGCTGGCTGTTCAGCAGGAAAGGAGGCGGTTGCTCAGTTTTATACGCAACCGTATTCCTGATGAAGCTGACGCGGAAGACATTCTGCAGGATGTTTTTTACCAGTTTTCCGAAAGTTTTATGATCCAGCCAATAGAACAGGTTAGCGCCTGGCTCTTCAGGGCTGCCCGTAACAGGATTACAGACCTTTTCAGAAAGAAAAAATCTATCCCTTTCAGTCGGATCTCTCCGGCGAGACAGGATGACGAAGACGATGCTCCAGGAATACAAGACCTGCTGCCAGATCCAGCCGATGGGCCAGAAGCCGTTTATGCCCGAAAAATAATTATTCAGGAGCTGATGGACGCACTGGACGAATTACCATCTGAGCAAAGGGAAGCATTTGTTATGAATGAACTGGAAGATAGAAGTTTTAAAGAAATGGCTGAAATCACCGGAGAAGGGGTAAATACGCTTATTTCCCGCAAACGGTATGCGGTATTGCATCTTCGCCAACGTCTGAATGAATTGTATACCGAGTTTCTCACACGTTAAAAATCTTAAAAACACCACATTATGAAAGGTAAATATATTGTCAAGGGTATTTTCTTCGGTGCACTCTGCATAGCCTGCTTTTTTGCACTGGGATATGTCGTCATGTCTCTCTGGAACTGGCTTATGCCAGCATTATTTAGCGGGCTTCATACTATTACTTACTGTCAGGCTTTTGGTCTGTTGATTTTATCCAAAATTCTTTTCGGAGGTTTCCATGGCAGATGGAGAGGTCGCTGCGGTGGCGGAGGTCATTGTTGCGGAGGCGGAGGTTGGAAATCCCGATGGGAAGGAAAATGGTCACAAATGACCCCAGAAGAGCGGGAGAAATTCAAAAAAGGCTGGGGAGGTAAATGCGGTTATGGAGAAGAATCATCCGCGGTTAAGTCCGAGTAAAATCACCCAAAAGTCCTTATACGCTAGCGTTATAGTGGAGCGTATAAGGACTTTTAAAGAATCATAATTTAATTTTTCCCTTAGCGCTCAGAAGCATACACGGCAATTTTTCCACCATGAGCAAAATCGAATTTTTCGAATTTCATTCCTAGCTTCTCCAATACATGTACGGAACCGGTATTTAAAACATCAGCAGTCCCAACAATACGTTTGAGTTTACAAACTTTGTGTCCAAATTCCAGTGCGGCCTTCGCTGATTCGGTTGCGTACCCTTTGCCCCAATAGCCGCGAAAGAAACGATAACCCAGATCGTATTCTGATTCTTCCTCTTTAAATTTGACACCGCACCACCCAATAAACGCTCCGGTTTCCTTAAGGTATACAGCCAGACGACCCAAACCGTACTTTTCATATTGGGGAAGAATAATATCTTGAAGTATTTCTCGTGCAGATTCCAGATCCGAGCAAGAAGGCCCTCCTACATAACGGACGACTTCTTCATCACTATCTAAGTCCAAAATATGCTGAGCTGCGTCCAACTCAAATGGTTTCAGATTTAATCGAGGAGTTTCCAAATGCAACGACTTCATATTAAATATTGATAAAATCAGATACTTCCTTTCGATCTACAATCACTTACATGTTTCTCCTGTACTGTCCTCCGACTTCGAACAAGGCGGCTGTAATTTGACCCAATGAGCATTGCTTTACCGCTTCCATGAGTCCGACAAAAATATTTTCATTGCGGACAGACATTAGCTGTAGTTGGCGGAGAACTTCCGGTGCTTTTCCCGAATTTCCTTTTTGCATTTCGGACACCATTGCAATCTGATATTCCTTTTCTTCTTCTGTCGCTCGGATCACCTCTTGAGGAAGTACAGTTGGAGATCCTTTGGAAGACAGGAAAGTATTTACTCCAATAATAGGATACTCCCCGTTATGTTTTAGTGTTTCATAGTAGAGGCTTTCTTCCTGAATTTTTCCTCGCTGGTACATCGTTTCCATTGCACCAAGCACTCCACCGCGCTCACTGATACGTTCGAATTCAAGCAATACAGCTTCTTCAACCAGATCGGTAAGTTCTTCAATGATAAACGAACCTTGCAGCGGGTTTTCATTCTTAGCAAGTCCCAACTCTCTATTGATGATCAACTGAATCGCCATAGCTCTTCTGACTGATTCTTCAGTAGGTGTGGTAATGGCCTCATCGTACGCATTCGTATGCAGCGAATTGCAATTGTCATAAATTGCATACAGCGCCTGCAACGTAGTCCTAATATCGTTGAAGTCAATTTCCTGAGCGTGGAGGGAGCGACCGGATGTTTGGATATGATATTTCAACATTTGAGACCGCTCATTTGCGTCATACTTCAGTTTCATTGCCTTAGCCCAAATGCGGCGAGCCACTCTTCCGATCACTGCATATTCCGGGTCAATACCATTGGAAAAGAAAAAACTGAGGTTCGGCGCAAACTGATCAATATCCATCCCCCGACTAACATAATATTCAACAAAGGTAAAGCCATTAGCAAGGGTAAAGGCCAGCTGGCTGATGGGATTGGCTCCCGCTTCAGCAATGTGATAGCCGCTGATTGAGACCGAATAGAAATTGCGGATTTTATTGTCTGTAAAATACTGCTGAACATCGCCCATCAGCCGAAGCGAGAATTCGGTGGAAAATATACAGGTATTCTGGGCCTGATCTTCCTTTAGGATATCAGCTTGGACAGTACCTCTTACGGCACTTATCGTCTCTGCCTTGATGCGACTGTAAACATCAGATGGCAATACTTGATCGCCGGTAACACCTAACAAGAGCAAACCCAATCCGTCATTTCCTTCTGGGAGGGGTCCTTGGTACTCGGGTCTGCGGACTCCTTTCTGGTCGAATATCTTTTTGATTTTCTGCTTCACCTCTGTCTCGAGGCCATTTTTGCGGATATATAACTCACATTGCTGATCAATGGCAGCATTCATAAAGAAAGCAGTGATGATGGCGGCAGGTCCATTGATAGTCATACTTACCGAAGTCTTCGGATCAGCGAGATTGAAGCCTGAATATAACTTCTTGGCATCATCAAGACAACAGATTGAAACACCTGAATTGCCGATTTTTCCGTAAATATCAGGACGATGTTCCGGGTCCCTGCCATATAAGGTAACACTATCGAAAGCGGTGGAAAGCCGGTGAGCAGGCATATTCAAAGAAACATAATGAAATCTGCGATTGGTTCTTTCAGGCCCCCCCTCGCCTGCAAACATCCGAGTAGGATCTTCCCCTTCACGCTTAAACGGAAAAACTCCTGCAGTATATGGAAATTCTCCAGGCACGTTCTCCTGAAGACTCCATTGCAATATATCGCCCCAAGCCTCATAGCGAGGAGTTACCACTTTGGGAATCTGAGTATGAGAGAGCGATTCGTAATGTGTTTTTATTTTGAGTTCTTTGTCTCTAACCTTAAAAACAAAATATTCATTGGTATACAACTCTCTTTTCGCCTTCCAGTCTTCCAGCAATTTTTTGTTTTTACCATCCAGATTCAAAGCAATTCCCGCATACAATTCCTCCAGTTTCTTGATTAGCCGATCTTTGTCGTCCAATTCAGAAACCTCCAAAGAATGAATAGTGTTCCGAAGTGAATAGAGCTGCTGCGCCACTCCTTTCTGACTGATCACCCATTGATCGTATTTCCGGTTGTTTTCCGCAATCTCTGCCAGGTAGCGTGTACGGTGAGGAGGAATGATGTATATCTTTTCACTCATTTCATTGCTCACCACATTGCCCGACTGAAGTTTAGCCCCTGTTTTTTCGACAAGCTTATTCATAATCGCACGGTAAAGTCGGTTCATTCCGGGGTCATTGAACTGAGATGCGATGGTTCCAAACACGGGAAGTTCCTCATCGGCAGTTTCCCAAAGCTGGTGATTACGTTTATATTGTTTTTTAACGTCTCGTATGGCATCTAAAGCTCCTCTTTTGTCGAA
>Ga0206898_10020_pt1 | contig 46805 bp, 24 predicted proteins | sample Alteio_BWOrgHeat_50_FD_153237 | JGI IMG/M metagenome (GOLD analysis project Ga0206898, IMG submission 153237) | Enriched cells from forest soil in Barre Woods Harvard Forest LTER site, Petersham, Massachusetts, United States -... | ecosystem: Environmental > Terrestrial > Soil > Temperate forest >...
GGGCGCCAGCCGCATACAGCTGATAGCGCAATTTTTAACGGAGACATTTTTAATAACACTGTCTGCTGTTATTGTTTCAGTGTTACTTACGCCAACAATTTTAAAAATGTTTGCGGGCTTTATCGCACCCGGCATTCATGCTGATTTTATGCATCAACCTGACATTATAGTGTTCCTGGTGGTTTTAACTATTACGGTAAGCATTTTATCGGGTTTTTATCCGGCGATAGTGCTGTCAAGGTACAAACCAGTCTCAGTTCTAAAAAACCAGGCACAAAGTAATAGCGGTAAAACACGAAGCGCACGGATCCGGAAGTCACTTACCGTTTCGCAATTTGTTGTGGCACAATTTTTTATAATGGCTACAATTCTAGTAAGCAAACAGGTATATTATGTATTACATAAAGATCTCGGTTTCAAAAAAGACGGAATCCTTGTTTTTCGGTCTCCATGGCATACTGGTACGCTTAGCAGTGATAAGGTACTTGTTGATAAATTCCGGTTAATACCGCAGATCGCCCTGATAAGTTTGGGTGACGAACCACCTTCCTCCGATTTTTATAATAGAACGAGGTTTGTTTATACCGATGGGAAAAAACAAATAGTAACTGATCAGGTAGTGATTGAGAGCGTAGATGAAAACTACCTCAAATTATACCAGATCAAATTGCTCGCCGGCAGAAATTTACTGGAATCTGACACCCTAAAAGCCGTGATCATTAATAATACCTACGCTAAGATCTTAGGGTTTACGAACCCACGCGATGCCATTGGAAAACAATTGGGGTTACCTGGAGGTAGGAGAACGTTAAATCAGTATTTTCAACCTGCGTTTGAACTATTCCAGTAACAGTTGCCTTAAGCGTATCATAGGTAATTATTTTACCAACCATTCCCTGATATGATAAAGACGGGAAGTAAAGTTTGGCTTGTTGGGAGGTCAAAACCACCTGGTTGGGCGCATCCAGCGCGTGCTGCGACGAACCGGCAAGCCATACGTAGTCAAAAACTTTAAAGTAGTTCTGATCGGTAAGTATTATCCTATCCTGGTATTTAAACTGCTTCTGTGTATTTTTATTTTTGTCGATAAAAACGAGATTCGGCGATAACTTGTACAGCGGAGTAATTGCTTCTAAGCCGGTGACCTGGCTTTTGATTGCATCGGCCAGCGGACCCGGTAAGCCACTGGTATGATTTACGCGCCCCTGGAATGAAGCATCGGCAACGACACGATATATACGGTCGCTGTCCTTATGAAATTTATCGAAAGTAAACTCATAATGTACGATGAGATAAATTACCAGTGCTGCACTGATCCCGATCGACAAGCCAATAACGTTGATCAGCGTAAACAGCTTATGTTTCCAAAAACCCCGGAATGCAATTGTTAAATAGTTCCTTATCATTTTTTATGTGGCCATTAGTCATTTGCTTTGCGTCATTAGGTCATTGAGTCATTTGCTCTGTTCCGTTTGTGATTAAGTCACCACATTGAAATTATACATTATTCCTAAACTATCCAATGACCTAATGACACAATGACCAATGACTATTCACTTCTAAGACTCTTCACCGGGTTTGCCAGTGCTGCTTTAACAGATTGAAAGCTAATAGTAGCAAATGCGATAATCAAGGCAATGATGCCTGCCACTACGAATATCCACCAGGCAAGGCCGACATGAAATGCGAAGCCCTGCAGCCAGTTCCACATTGCCCACCCTGCGATTGGAATGGCAAGCACAGTAGCCACCAACACAAGCTTTAAAAAGTCCTTAGACAGCTCAGTAACAATTTGAGGAACGCTTGCGCCAAGCACCTTGCGTACGCCTATTTCTTTAACCCGTTGAGTTATGGTGAATGCAGACAGGCCAAACAAGCCTAAACAAGCGATGAAAATTGCAATGCATGAAAATATGGTGAACAGACTGCTTTGCTGTTGTTCGCTGCGATATAATTGATCAAATTTTTCATCAAGGAAGGTGAAGTCAAAAGGTGTATTGGGCAAATAGTTGTGCCAGGTAGTCCTGATAGCATCAACTGCGGCCTGCACGTTGTGACCGTCGACCTTAATTGAAATTTTTCCGAAGTAGCTTCTCCTCGCCGGAGGCAATTGGAACAATAAAGAAATAATTGGCTGATGCAGAGATTCAAAATGGAAATCCTTTACCACGCCTATAACTTTGCCCTTAATGCCTCCATAACTGATATCCTTACCTAATGCGTTTTGCGGAGGTCCCCACCCCAGCATTTTCACCGCGGTTTCGTTGATGATATAGTTATTGGTATCCGTTGCAAATGCCAGCGAGAAGTTTCTTCCTGCCGCCATTTGCATCCCATAGGTAGGTACAAAGCCATAATCGGTAGTGATAAATTTCAGATCTACTTTTATAGACTGCATTGTTCCACCCTGTAGAACCTGTGCATTCTGGTCATCAAGTAACCTGCCAGACGGAATTCGTGATGATCTTCCAACATCTTTTATGGCAGTATTTTTCAAGAGATCAGCTTTGAAAGCATCATATCTGCCCGTTAAATCGCCCACATAATCCATTGTCAGGATATGATCTTTACTGAATCCGAGATCTTTGTTTTGGATGTATTGCAGTTGCTGGAAAACCACCGTAGTAGCTACGATCAGTATAATAGAAATAGCAAACTGCACTACAACCAACACTTTTCTAAAAGAAACGCCGCCCGACCCTGTTTTCACAATGCCTTTTAAAACCCGCACCGGTTTAAATGATGACATAAAAATAGCCGGGTATATGCCGCTCACTATTCCTATTATAAAAGGCAGGGCGAGGACAGGCAATAAAACATTCCATTGCAATAAATTATTGAATGACAAATGCTGGCCCGAAAAATTATTTACGAACGGTATTAAAAGGGCTGTGCACACTACGGCCAATATCAACGCCACCCAGGTAATTAATACAGATTCGCTTAAAAATTGGTTGATAATTTCCTTTCTTTCAGCGCCCACCACTTTTCTAACGCCGATCTCTTTTGCACGCAGCGCAGATCGTGCGGTTGAAAGGTTCATATAGTTGATGCAGGCAATCAATAAAATAAATAAGGCTATTGCTGAAAATATGTAAACCCTTTTGATATCCCCGTTCTCTTCAATTTCATCATCAAGGTGTGAACGCAGATGGATATCGGTTAATTTTTGTAGCGTGAGTTTAGTTGCCTGGTGCGTTTTTATATTGCCCGGCATCCCTTGTAAATGAACATATTTATCCAAAAAATCAGGAAGCTGCGCTTTAACCCTGTCGATGTAGTAGTTTTTAGGAAAAAGCAGGTAAGTAAAAAAAGAATTGTTGCCAAAATTGGTTTCCAATTGTTTTTCTCCATAAACAGCTGTGTCCTTTAACGTATTAAAAGACATTAATATGTCGGGATGCGTGTGGGAGTTCGCCGGAAAAGCTTTAAATATCCCGCTTACCTTAAATTCATGTTTCCCATTATCCAGTTGAATGGCTTTGTTCATCGGGTCCTCATCGCCAAAATATCTTTTTGCAACATCTTCCGTCAGCATAACACTATAGGGATCTATCAAACCCTTACGTGGATCACCTTTTGTTACAGGAACCGTAAAAAAATCAAAGAAATTTTCGTCCGCAAAGGCGGCATTTTTTTCATTAAAAAGTTTGTCTTTATACTTTAACGCGGTATTACCGGTGGGCAATACCCGGGTCATTTTCTTAATATCAGGGAAGGCGGTTTGCAGCAAAGGCCCAAACGGTGGCGCAACGGAGCTTAAATGCAAACTCTCCACATTAGGCCCGGAATAAAAAATGCGCGTTACACGGTATATGTCATCAGCATTTTTATTGAATTTATCATAGCTGCGTTCATTAATAATGTAGCTTAATATAAGCAGGCAGCAGGTTAAGCCAACGGTTAACCCAAATATGTTGATGAATGAGATGAACGGGTGCCTTTTGATATTACGAAAGGCACTTTTTAAATAATTTTTTATCATGACGGTTGGTTCATTAGTTCACTGGTTCATTAGTTTATTTAGCCCCCTCTAAATCTCCCCCGGCAGGGGAGATTTAAGTTTGCTCGTTTTTAAAAGTCCTCCCCAACCGGGGGAGGATTTAGGTGGGGGCTTACTCGCTTCTCAGACTTTTCACCGGGTTTGCCAATGCTGCTTTGATTGCCTGGAAACTAATAGTAATTACAGCCACCAATAGGGCAATACATCCTGCTACGATAAATACCCACCACTGTATGGTTATCCGGTAGGCAAAATCCTGCAGCCATTTATACATCGCATACCAAGTTATAGGGAAAGCTATCAATGACGCGATAACTATCAGCTTTAAAAATTCTTTTGACACCATAACCGTTATGCTGCCCACAGATGCGCCTAACACCTTCCTAACGCCAATTTCTTTAACGCGCTGCCGCATCATAAAGGCAGCGAGGCCAAAAAGACCGAGGCATGCTATTATTACGGCGATTATCGAAAACGATGTAAATATTTGGCCAGTACGCTCTTCTGCGCTGTACAACGAAGCAAACTGCTCATCAAGGAACGCATAGCTGAATGGGGCGGCAGCGTTATAAGTGCTCCAACGGTTTTTGATGTCATTTATCAGAGCATGCACGTCAGCGGTTTTTATTTTCACGATTATTGACCCGTTGCTGTTGCTTGACGCCAGCATCATCAAAGGGGCAATTTTTTGTTTTGCTGATGTATAGTGAAAGTCTTTTACTACCCCCACTATGGTATAGTGACGCTGTCCTGAACGAATAATAGTTTTACCGATAGGATCAGATTCTCCAAATCCCAGGTCGCGTACCGCTGCTTCGTTGACAATAACGGATGCAGAATCCGATACAGCCGAAGGATAGAAGTTACGGCCTTTTGCAATCTGCATGCCTAACGTTGGGATATAGGAATTTTCGATCCAATAAATACTTATGGATATTTCGGTTCTGTTTCCTTTTTCTGCGATATCTTTTGCATAAACCACGGTTCCGCCGGCGGCGTTATTCCCGGGAACATTGCTCGATATCGTAGCATTTACAACCCTGTTATCGCTTAAAAGCTGCTGTTTAAAAGCGTTTATATTATTACCGAGTGCGTAGGTATCATTGATTACGAGTACCTGGTCTTTATCATAGCCCAGCTTTTTGTTCTGCATAAAATGCAGTTGCTGATAAACGATAAATGTTGCAATGATCAATGCGGTTGAAATGGCAAACTGAAAAACGATGAGGCTGCTGCGAAGGCCGCCACGGTTAGTTTGTTTTGATACGCCGCCGCTACCTTTTAATATCGAAATGATCTGGAAGTTGGACATAAAAAACGCGGGATAAATACCGGCGACTACGCCAACAAACAGGGTTAAGAAAATTTCCACTGCCAGCACCCTAAAACTTAAAAAGAAACCAATCGAGATGTCTTTACCCGCGACATTATTAAAGTAAGGCAATAACAGGTAAACGAAGCCTATTGCGAAAAGCATTGCCAAAAAGGTAAGCATTACAGACTCGATGAGGAATTGTGAAACGAGCTTATTTTTTTCGGATCCCAATACCTTCCGTATGCCTATTTCTTTTGCCCGTTTTGTAGCGCTTGCTGTAGATAAATTAGTGAAATTGATACAAGCCAACAGGAGGATAAAGCAGGCCAGGGCGCCGAATATATACACGTAATGAATATCGCCGTTTGCTTCATATTCGTATTTCGTTGCTGAGTGCAGGTGAATATCGGTAAGCGGCTCTAAAAAGAAAATAAAGCTATTGACAGATTTTTGCGCTTCTGCCAGGCTTACACCCATGTCATGCTGTACTTCGGGCACCACAAATTTTGAAACCAATTGAGGGAAACCTGCTTCGAGTTTTTTTACATTGGCATTTTTGTCGAGCAAAAGGTAAGTGAAGTAGCCTACATTGCTCCAGGTTTGCTTTGTGTTTGGTGTGATCTGGGTTGCCATGCTTATAAATGCATCCGCATGAAAGTGTGAATTATCCGGGACCTTGTCGATAACGCCGGTTACTTTCAGAAGGTCGGTACCAATGGTAAGCATCTTGCCCATAGCCGGCGCTTCACCAAAATACTTTTTCGCGAAAGCCTTTGTTACAACTATGCTTTTTGGATCAACGAGCGCGGTTTTACTATCACCTTCAACCAGGGGAATAGAAAACATCTGCAAAAAATTTGAATCGATAAGGGCTAATTTTTCTTCCTTATACTGGTTCTCATTGTACCTCACAAATACCGGCCTGTTCTTCTCCATGCGTGTGGTGGCCAACACCTCAGGATAAAAGTTTTTTATGCCCTGACCAACGGCTATGTCCACGTTAGGAAAATCCGCTGCAGCATTGTTTCCGCTTGAATGAAGTTCTACCCGATATATTTGTTTGGCATTTTCGGCGTATGTGTCGTATGTAAGTTCCTGGTACAAATATGCGCCGATGAGCATGCAGCAGGTAAGCCCTACAGACAAACCGAATACATTTATAAAGGAAAACACTTTATTAGTTTTCAGGTTTCGCCATGCTGTTTTAATAAAGTTTTTGATCATGTCAGAAAGTTCTTTTTTAGAGTAGGTTTAAAACATATACCAAACCTATAATATCTTGATTATCAATTCATTGAATTTATTTTTTTAAATAAAACTGTACGCAGGCGTAACACCTACTGTTCGGTAATGATACAGTCTTGGTTAGTGATTAGAGACTGGAGGTTAGAGATTAGTTTATTGATGTAGAAGAAGAGTTTAGGTCTCTCGGGGCTAATCGCTTACAACGAGAACGGGCCTTGAAATGTGTTGAATATTACATATCAAGACCCGTTAATTATAAGGAAATTATATTTCTTACTCGCTAAGGCTCAAATTAAGTTGACCGCTGGCATCTACACTAACGGGTATACCTCCGCCATTCAGGCTGCCTTTTACATGATCTTTCTCCCATTCTCCAGTAAAATTATTTACCGATGAAGGAGGATTTATCCTGTTGGCGCTCAAATTAAGATTATAACCTTGTTTCGCAGGCATTTTCAGATCCACATGTCCGCCGCTTACATCAAGTTTTACATATTTACCAACACGTAATAACTCTACGTGCATGCTGCCACCGCTGGTAGAAGCCTGTAAGCTGCATGACAGCTGGCTCAGATTAACGCTGCCGCCAGATGTACCTGTGATTAGTTCACCCTCAATATTATTGGCCTGCACGCTGCCGCCACTGGTATTGGCATTTATTGAGCCTTTTAAACCGTCAAGGTGCAACGAACCACCCGAAGTTTCCAACCGTATTTTGCCATTGCAATTGTTAGCGCGGATACTGCCACCGCTGGTCTCTAAACTGATATTATCTCCCGAGTTGGAAACTTCAATACTGCCTCCTGAGGTTTCACCCTTGATGGCACCTGTTAAGGCGTCCAGATGCAGGCTTCCGCCGCTGGTACCAAACTTTTCATTTCCGGATAAATTATCCATGTGAATACTGCCTCCGCTGGTTTCCAGATTGGTGTTGCATTGTTTGGGAACGTATATTTTGAAGGATATGCTTAGTTGTTTTCTCCAATCCCAGCCGTCACCATCATGTTTTCTTTTTGCCCTTGCATGTAATTCATGGTTACTTACGGTAACATTTACTTCATAATCAGCATCAAGACGTTTTTTAATTTCTTCCCTGCTAAGGTCACTATTGCTGTTGCCACGAATGTAAAGTTCAACCCGCGGCGCTTCGCCAGCTGCTCCGCTAACGGTTATACTGCCGCCTGATGTTTCTACAAATACATCTTTTATTCCTTCGTTGGCTAATGATTTGGTTTCGTAAGGTGTTTTATTATCCTGTGCCAAAGCGACTAAACCCTGGCAAGCAATAAATAATACTAGTAAGTAAGTTTTCATCTTTTTTCTATTAGTTTTTATAATAGACCACTTTTTATTTTAATAAGTTGCACGGAGGAAAAAAATAGTTTGAGAGGAGTGGCAGTAGCAGTACTTAGTAGCAGTCAATTGCTGATTACTGCCACTGCTACTATCAACTGCTACTACTTCTAATCATTCGCTTCTCAAACTCTCTTCGAAAGCCATAGCTCATTCTGAGCGAAGGCTTTTCACAGGGTTTGCTAAAGCTGCTTTTAACGCCTGGGCACTTACGGTTACTCCTGCTATTATTAATGAAGCGCCGCCGGCGGCGATAAATATCCACCACTGAATGGATATGCGATAAGCAAAATCCTGTAGCCATTTGTCGGATACGAACCAGGCAATTGGTGATGCGATTACGGTTGCGATCATGACCAGGATCAAAAAATCTTTTGAGATGAGCAGGATGATCGCTGAAATATTTGCGCCGAGCACTTTCCTTATTCCGATCTCTTTGGTACGCTGCACTACCGCGTACGCCGTAACGGCAAACAAGCCAAGGCATGCCAGCAATATAGCCAGCACCGAAAAGGTTGTAAATACCCCTGCTGTTCTTTGTTCCGTACGATATAAGGAATCGTAATCATCATCCAGGAATTTATATTCAAATGGGTGGTACGGCACACGCTCCTTCCAAATTTTTTCGACAGCCGGTATAACTGAGGTTGTATTATTTCCTGTTACCCTTACGAATAACGCCTTTGTTTGAAAATGATCGAGAAATATCAACAGCGGGCCTATGGGGTCATGAAATGATTTAAAGTTGAAATCTTTAACAACCGCTTTTATCTTGCCGGGCGCGTTTTTTGAGATCTCTTTTCCGATAGCTTCCTCGGGCGTCCAACCCAACGCTCTTACTGCCGACTCATTCAGCATAAAGGAGTAGCGGAAGTTTTTATAATTATTAGTGGTGTCTATTTGTAAAACATCAGTACGATCAAAATCACTGCCCGCAACTATTTTTAGCTGCATGGTTTTGATGAAATCCTCGTCCATGGGTAGGGCATTTACTGTTAAACCCTTGCCATCCTTTGTTTTAATAGCATCGCCCCATTGTATATCAATAGGTTCATTATTAGCAGAAGCCACGCTTTCAACACCAGCAATATTGTGGATCTCTTTTTTTAGTGCTTCCACCTGTGGCTGTGTTTTATCATCGACAGGCAAAACAACCACATTGCTTTTATTGTAGCCAATATCTTTGCTGCGGATATACGAGAGTTGTTGTAAAATAACTACCGTAGTAACTATGAGAAAAATAGAGATAATGAATTGAAAAACGATCAGGGATCTTCGAACGCTTTGCCCGGAGGTAAAGGAAAAGCCCGATTTTAATATCTTTGCGAGGCCCATATTTGACAATAACAGCGCGGGATAAGCGCCGGCCAAAAAACCTATAATACCGCCCAGTAGAAGTAAACAAATAAGAACAAGTGGGTCAAATAATACATTAAACTGAAGTTGCTTTCCTGATAATTGATTAAATAATGGTAACGATATAAAGGCTAAACCTAAAGCTAATACCACTGCAATTGCTGTAACAAAAAGTGACTCGCCAATAAATTGTTTAAATAGCTGCGCTTTTGCGGCACCGAGCACCTTCCGTATCCCAATTTCGGCGCCTCTGCCTGAAGATTGTGCGATGGAAAGATTAACATAATTAACGCATGCAATTACCATGATCAGCACAGCAACAACAATTAATATATAAACGTAAACGATGCTGCCATTGGGTTCGAGCCCATCGGGCAGGTTTGAATGGAGGTGAACTTTGCTGAACGGTTCAAGATGAAATGCCAGGTGCCCACTGCCGGTCATTTTTAACTCGCCGCGATTTACAATTTTCATATATGAATCAACTTGCCCCTGTAAAGGCTGCAGCGCGTTTTTATTTTTAAGCAGCAGGTAAGTAACGTAATTAGCACTCCACCAATCTTCAGGCGCTTTAGGATCAGCTTCGTTGCTAAAAGGAACCAAAAAATCAAATATTACCTGCGAATTTGAAGGGACATCGGCTGCAACCCCAGAAACTGAAAAGCTCTTGTCCCTAACCTTAAGTAATTTTCCTATAGGGTCCGCCGTTCCGAAATATTTTTTGGCTGTGCTTTCAGTGATAACTATTTTATCGGAAGTAGCCAAAACAGAAGCGGCATCGCCCCGAAGCAGTTTAAAGGAAAATATCTTAAAAAATGACGGATCGGCATATATAAAGTTTTTTTCTTCGAATAATTGATCCTGGTACCCAACTATACGCGTACGCTTATATAATCTTACAAAATCCTCAACCGAGGGGAAAACCCGTTTAAATTGCGGGCCTATTTTTGTGCCGGTAACAGCTACTTTTTGTGCAGTACCGCCAAAACTATAATCCATAGCTACCCTGGCAATACGGTCAGCGTTTTCATTAAAACGGTCGTAGCTCAGTTCATGCTTAATATAAATACCTATAAGGAGGCAACTAACGATACCGGCTGTTAAACCTATGATATTTACAAAAGCGTAAAGCCTGTTTTTCTTCAAGCTCCTCCAGGCTATTTTGAAATAGTTTTTTATCATGGTATTTGGTCATTAGTCATTTGCTTCGCGTCATTGGTCATTGATCATTTGCTTCGCGTCATTGAGTCATTAAGTCATTCAGTTGATAATAGCTGTATTCCCCACCATCCAATGACCTAATGACACAATGACAAATGACTATTCGCTCCTCAAACTCTCTTCAAGAGCCATAGCTCATTCTGAGCGAAGGCTCTTCACCGGGTTTGCCAGCGCCGCCCTAACCGACTGGAAACTTATAGTGATCAAAGCAATAGCTACGGCCGCTGCACCCGCAAGCACAAAAACCCAGCACTCAATAGGCGCCCGGTAAATAAAGTTTTGCAGCCATTGGTTCATGGCATACCAGGCTACCGGCACGGCAATAACAATGGCGAGTATTACAAGCGTTACAAAATCTTTGGACAACATTGTCGTGATATTGGTTACACTTGCGCCCAAAACTTTCCTGATGCCTATCTCTTTCACCTTAACCTGGGCTGTATATGTTGCCAAACCAAATAAACCAAGACAGGAAATTAAAATGGCAATTACGGCGAATACGTTAAACAACATGCCGGTACGCTGGTCTGACTTATAGAGCTTATCGAAAGTTTGATCAAGAAAAGTGTAATCGAAAGGAAAATTGGGGTTGTATCGCTTCCATATTGTTTCGACTGCTTTGACAGCCTTTGGCGCGTCCTTGCCAGTGGTTTTAACAAAAATTTGCCAGGTGTTTGGCCGGTATTGGAAAATGAAGGGCTCTATTTTCTGTTTTAAGGATGCGAAATGAAAATCCTTAACAACGCCAATTATGGTACCGTTCACCTCATGCAATTTAAACCGCTTTCCGATAGGGTTTTTTATGCCGGCATCCCTCACAGCGGTCTCATTTAAAATGAAATGTGCCGAGTCGGTTCTTACGCCCGTAAAATTAACACCGGCAACTAATTTCACTTTGAAGATCTTTATAAAATCCTGGTCGATAGCCATGGGATGAATTAAAAAGCTCCTGTCTTTTTCCTTGCCGTCCCAATCAGTGTCGCCGGTGGTATTATCCTGGCTCACAATATTACTGCTTGCCGATGTTACGCCCAGCACGCCCGCTTTATTCAGCAGCTCGCCTTTGGCGGCTTCATAGTGATTTTGCATCTCACGCATACCCACCGCAAACACGTAAGACCGATCATACCCCATGTCCTTCTGTTGAATATAGTTAAGCTGCCTGTTTATGATAAGTGTACCGATGATCAAGCCGATAGAAAATACAAACTGGCTGACCACCAGCACTTTTCTGAAGATGACATTACCTACGCCCAATGACAATTTACCTTTGAGTGCATTAATAGGCTTGAACGAAGACAGTAACAGCGCCGGGTAAATGCTCGACGCCACCAGCGTAATTAATACAGTGAAACCAACAACTTTCCATACGTCGGGATTAAACAGATCAAACTGCATCTGCTTGCCTGATATGTCGTTATAAAACGGCATTAACACAGATATAAGACCAAATGCGAGTATCAGCGATATCGAAAAGAACAGCACAGTCTCAATAATAAACTGCATAAATAATTGCATTCTTGCGGCGCCTATAATTTTGCGCACACTCACTTCTTTTGAACGAAGCATAGCGCGTGCTGTAGAAAGGTTGATGTAGTTAATGGCAGCGATCAGCAATATCAAAATGGCCACTATGGCAAATATTCTTACCGTCTGCATTGCTGATGAGCTACCATCGGGTGCATACAAATGAATTTGGGTTAAGGGCTGCAGTATGAAATGACCATCGGATAATTTTACGCCGGCCTGGTTTTTTACGTGGATCAAGGTAAGCTTATCACCTACCGACTTGGTTGATGTTCCCGGCTGCAACTGTAAAAAAGTTTGCGCATAATAATTTCCCCAGTCACTTTCCATTGATTTCCAGAAATCTTTGCCGCTGTATTTATTTTTCTGGATATTAATAGAAAAGAGCATATCAAAATTGATACTCGAATTACCGGGAAAATCGGCCATTACGCCGTTAACTATATAGTTATCTTTGTTATCGGCAAGCAATACTTTCCCTATCGGGTTGCTGTATCCAAAAAAGCGTTTTGCTGTACTTTGTGTAATGATGATAGAATGATCATTGGGAAAAGGATTATTTACGCTTCCCTCAATGAGCTTAAAATCAAAAACCTTAAATATGGAAGGATCTGTAAATGCCAGTTTACCAAAATCTTCTTTCAGCAGCTTGTCATGGTACTTAAAAACTGAATAATCATAATTGCCAACTATTCTCACGGCGTTTTGAACACCCGGCGCTTCTTTTAGTGCAAATGTTGCAACTGGCGCGGGCACACCATCCCAAACCTGTTTACTGGTTCCCGTACCTATTTCAGCATTTACTTTATAAACTTGATCGGCTTTGGTGTTAAACTTATCAAAGCTAAGTTCATCATTTACCCAAAGTAAGATCAACAAGCCGACGGTCAAACCAGTAGTAAGACCGACGATGTTAATAGCGCCGTAAAACTTATTGTTCAACAGATTGCGCCAGGCGGTTTTGAAGTAATTTTTTATCATGATGGGTTCATTAGTTCACTATTCAATTAGCCCCCTCTAAATCTCCCCCGTTTGGGGAGACTTAGCTTCGCTCTTTCTTAAGTCCTCCCCAACCGGGGGAGGATTTAGGTGGGGGCTTATTCGCTCCTCAAACTATTTACCGGATTCGACCATGCAGCTTTAATTGCCTGCCAGCTTACCGTCAACAAACAGATCGCCAGGCTTAAAAACATAGTCAGTATAAACACCCATACACTTATCGGAGTGCGATAGGTATATTTTGCAAAATGCAAATGGACAACATATAAGCTTACAAGGGAGCCAACTGCAAAAGAGATAATTACAAGGATCATAAACTCTTTTGATAAATTCAGCCATAGGTTGCCGGTGCTGGCCCCCAAAACTTTACGGATACCGATTTCTTTTTTTCTTTGCTGGGCGGAAAACGAGGCCAGGCCAAATAAGCCCAGGCAAGATATTATAATTGCAAGACAGGTAAATATCATCGACATGGTGCCGAGCAACTTTTCATTTTTAAATTTTTCGTTAAACTTCTCGTCAGTAAACTTGTATTCAAACGGATACTGCGGGTTATATTTTTTATAAATGGTCTGCAAAATCGCCAGGCTTGATGATACCGACTTTGCAGGATTTAACCGCAGACCAATATTTCCTGTCCAATCTTTAATAAACCCTATAATTGCAGGCTTCACCGGCTCATAGGGCGATCCCCAAACAAAGTTTTGAACCACGCCTATCACTTTACGCGGTGTCCCCTGGTAATTTACTATTTGCCCCAACGGTTCTTTAAAGCGCATTAATTTTACGGCGGCTTCATTAAGAATAATGGTAGCGGAATCAGAAGGATAAGCTATAGAAAAATCGCGGCCCTGAGTGAGCTTTAAACCATAAGTGTTTATAAAGTGATAAGTTACCGCCATCTGATCAATCGGCAGCTTGTCTTCTCCGGGTAACTGCCCCTGCCATTTGATACCCCACGAACTGCTGTTGTTGCTGCTTATACTGCCGGATGTTAACGCACCGTCGGTAATTGCGCCCGCATTTATCGCATCCAGCCGGAAACTTTCAAATTTGGTCTCCATCACGCCATCAACCGGCAGGTCCACCAGTCCATTGCGGTCATAGCCAACGGGGCGGTCTTTGATATACATTATCTGTTTGTAAATAAAGATGCTGCATAATATCAGCGCGATAGCGAAAGTAAACTGCAAAACAACTAAGATCTGCCGTGGAAGGACGGTAGATTTGGTAGTAATCAACTGCCCTTTTAGCACTTTTACCGGTTTGAAGGAAGAAAGGAAAAAAGCCGGGTAACTGCCTGCCAGTAAACCTGTGAATATGGTAACCCCTAAAGCAGCGGCCCAAGCCCATACATTACTATAAGGTACCTTAAGTTGGATGTTTATAATATCATTGAAGAAAGGAATTAGCACGATGATAAGCACCAGCGCTATAATGAATGCCATAAATGACATCACCAGCGATTCGCCTATAAATTGTTGTATCAATGATAATCGTCGTGCACCAACAGCTTTGCGTACGCCAACCTCACGCGCCCGCCGCTCAGAACGAGCGGTTGATAGATTCATGAAATTGATACAAGCAATGATAAGGATCCCTATCGCCAGGTATAAAAACAATCTTACAGAATCAATGGCACCGCCCGTATTTATGCCATTTTTAAAATCGCTGTATAAGTGCATCCGTGAAAACGGGTAAAGAAACATGGTGTTTTCCTTATTATTGGGGTCATACTTCTTGACTATATATTTAATTTTTGAATTTATAGAAGCAAGCGATGCGCCCGGCCTAAGCATGGCATAGGTTTGAAAAGAGTAATTGCCCCAGCCCGAAGTTTTTAACCAGGCTTGTTCGGCAGTCAACTGTTCCCAGGAAATAAGCGCAGTGAAGTAAAAAGTTGAGTTCGTGGGGTTATCTTTCATTACAGCGCTAACCCGAAGGGGAAACTTATTGTTCAATTTTATCACCTGCCCTACTGGATTAGCCTCCCCAAAAAGGGCTTTTGCGCCTGATTGCGTAAGAACAATTGATGACATATCCGCCATCGCTTCTTTTTTATTTCCGTAGATAAAATCAAAACTGAACATGTCGAGCAATGATGGATCGGCGGCCATGGTTGTAAGTTTTACGGCTTTGTCCTTATAATTCATCAAAATAGGATAGCCCCAATTGGTACGGGTTGCTTTATCTATTTCGGGGAAGTCCTTGAGCAGCGCGGGAGCCAGCGGAACAGGGGTTGCCGTACCGGTCATCAGTTCGCCATTACTCGGCTGATTTCTCATCACCTGGTACAGTTGGCTGTCGTTTTTATTGAACTTATCGAAACTAAATTCATTATAAACGTACAGCAATAGCATAAAGCTAACGGCCATTCCAATGGCAAGACCGCCAATATTGATCACACTGTACAGGCGGCTTTTAGCCATATTTCGCCAGGCAATTTTAAAATAGCTTTTTATCATGATAGTCTGAATTAGTCATTGGTCATTGAGTCATTAAGTCATTGGAAATTTCGTTTTGTTTCCTTGACTTTCGAATTAGTTAATGTTCCGTTTAATACAAGACGGCTAATTTCTATTTTACGTTGCATTTAAAGAAGCTGCCGTTGCAGTTTCTGCTGCCATTGGGTCATAAATTATTGTCTCGTTTCTCCTAATGACTTAATGACCCAATGACTTAATGACAAACTATTCCGATCTCAAACTCTTCACCGGTTTTGCTATTGCCGCTTTTATGGACTGAAAGCTCACCGTTACAAGGGCAATCAATACAGCCGTTAAACCAGCAATTACAAATACCCACAAATTTATGTCAATGCGGTACTGATATTTTTTAAGCCAGTCGTGCATTTGCCAATACGCCAAAGGGAATGCAATAAGGCAGGATAACAGCACCAATTGTAAAAAATCCTTTGATATCAATCCAGCGATGCCCGATACACTTGCGCCAAGCACTTTGCGGATACCGATTTCTCTTGTCCGCCGTTCTGCTGTATAGGCTGCAAGCCCGAATAAGCCGAGGCAGGAAATAATGATTGCCAGCGATGCAAATACTCTTGATAATTTACTTACAAGCATCTCCGAGATAAACATTTGGTTGAACTGGTCATCAACAAAACGATAATCAAAAGGATATGCCGGATTATCTTTTTTCAGCACTGCTTGCAAACCCGCTAACGACTTCTCAATATCAGCCTCTTTTTTTATACGGACATACATTACCGTTGTATTTTGCGGTGGAGTGCTGAAAAACATTACCGGATCGGGTTTGCCGTACATATTGCCATATATATAGTCGTTTACCACACCAACAACCGTGGCAGATGTTGTATCGCCGTTGCCATGTGCGCGTTTGCCAATGGCGCTGCCTTTGCCCATCAGTTTTTCCATTGATTGTGTGATCACCATCCGGATTGGTCGGCCGGTATCTGTCACGGTAAGATTTCTGCCTTCAAGTACAGTTAAACCGGTTGTTTCCATGTATTCGGGCGTTACATACCGTTGCGAAACCAGTACCTGCGAGCCTGGCGGCTTACCTTCCCACGTTAAACCTGAAGTATTATTGCCCCCGTAAATAATAGAATGATCGGCAAGCGCTACGTTTGTTACATAGCCGGTATTCAACATGTCCTGTTTTATGGCGTTAAAGCTTTTACCCATATCGCCCTGCATATTCATTTCTACCAGGTTATCCTTATTGAAGCCGAGGTTCCTGCTTTTTATATGCTGGATCTGCTGAAAGACGATTATAGTACTGATAATAAGTATAATTGAAACGGTAAACTGCATTATTACCAATCCTTTGCGCACATAAGCCGCCCAGCTATCCTTTAGCTTTATACCTTTAAGTACCATTACGGGGTTAAAGGATGAAAGATATACAGAAGGATAACTTCCTGCTACTACTCCGCAGATAATTGTGATCGCAAGCAGCATGATCAAATGCAAAGGATTACCTAACCCAAGCGTAAGCTGCTTTTCAACAAGCGTATTAAACGCCGGCAAAACAAGAGTAATAATAAGTGACGCAACTATCGCGGCTACAAGTGCCATAAAAATAGCTTCGCCTATAAACTGGGCCACCAGCATTCTCTTTGCAGCCCCAAGCACCTTTCTTACTCCTACCTCGCGGGCCCGTTTTTCGCTGCGGGCGGTGGCAAGGTTCATAAAATTTATGCAGGCGATGAAAAGAATTATCCAGGCGATAATGGTAAACAGTTTAACATTTTCAATTCTGCCGCCGCCGGTTTTTTTACCGCCGTCAAACTGGTCATAAAGATGCCAGTCGTTCATGCTGAATAAGAACAGATGTGTTATCGAAGTGGGCTGGCGTTTTTGAATATAGTTATAGAGCTGCTTATCAACCACCTCGTGGCTTACTCCCGGCTTCAACTCTACATAGGTACTTAAGGAGTTATTTCCCCAGCTTTTTAACCACGGACTCTGATCAAAATATATTTTGAATGGCATCAGCCACTCAAACTGCAGCGTTGAATTTGTCGGCAGATCCTTAAGAACGCCTGTTATTACATAATCCTGCTTATTATCAACCCTTATATTTTTACCGATTACATTTTTATCCGCGCCAAAAAATTTCGTCGCCGTTTTTTCAGTGATCACCAGTGAATGTAATTGTGAAAATGCTGATGTGGCATTCCCTTGTACAAAAGGGAGTGTAAACATGTTGAATATAGAGGGTTCAACATATTTCCCTGAAGCAAATACTGACCTGTCTCCCGATGCAAATAATAACGGCGTTTCACCTTCAGACGCACGGCATGTATTGGCAATACCTGGCAATTCGGCTTGCATAACGGGAGCCATAACCCCAGGCGTGGAAGAATGGGTAAACACATAGGTATCGTACTTCTGATTTTCGCGCACAATGTATAACCGGTCCTTTTTTGTATTTGTCGAGTCAAAACTCACTTCATCCTCTACCCACAAAAAAATAAGCGATGCACACGCTATGCCAATAGCCAACCCGCCGATATTTAAAAAGCTGTACCCACGGTTCTTAACCAGGGTACGCCACATTGTTTTTATATAATTCTTTATCATGTTAGTTTGTTTGTCATTGGGTCATTTGCTTCGCATCATTGAGTCATTGAGTCATTGGCTATTTTTCAGAGTAATTTATATTATTCGCTATTCAAAATGACTTGATGACCCAATGATTTAATGACTAATTATTCAGATCTTAAACTCTTCACCGGGTTCGTCGTTGCCGCGCTTAACGTATTTATACTCACTACCGCCATAGTTAGCAATAAAATAACTATGCCAACGATGCTGAATAACCAAATGCTTATATCAATATGATACTCGTATTTCTGAAGCCAGTTAAACATCAGCCACCAGGTGAGCGGTACTGCTATTAAAAAAGCAACCAATACCAATTTCAGGAACTCGGTAGCAATCAACAGTAACAGTTGCTGTACAGTTGCACCCAATACTTTGCGGATGCCTATTTCACGGAAGCGTTTTTCGATAGTAAATGATGCTAAACCTGCCAGGCCAATACAGCAAATGAATATAGCCAAACCTGCGAAAATATTAGTGATATGACTGATGAGCTCCTCAGCAATAAATTTCTTACCGAACTCCTGGTCAACAAACTGGTACTCAAAAATATCTGAAGGACTGTACCGGTTATAAATGTTTTTAAACAGGGCAATAGCCTGCTGCGGCTGCACTCCTTTGCTTAACCGCATCGTTAACTCATTTGAATGGCTTTGATTGTAGTATATCATCAGTGGATCAACCGGCGCATATGGAGATGTCATCACCACATTTTCAGTTACGCCGATCACTGTATAAGTTTTGGGGCCATAACGCATTTGTGTACCTACAGGGTTTTTGAGACGCATAGCGTCTACTGCAGCTTTGTTTAATAGCATGGAAGAAGAATCAGCTGGTGTACCCAGGAAATCTTTACCCTTCAATAGTTTGATGCCCATTGTTTTGGTAAAATCCACATCGGTAGCAATCCCCGACATGATGATCTTACTATCAGTTGGCATTCCTTCCCATGAAGGTGAAGGCGACCGCCACCATATTTCAGTAATAGGCGATGAGGTACGTGTTACAGATTGTACCAGTCCTGATTTAAGCAGCTCGTTTTTTATAGAAGCAAAGCTTTTGTCTGTTGATTGCGTTGAGGGCATCTCGATCAGGTTATTTGGGTTATAGCCCAAGTCCCTGTCTTTTGTATGCTGGATCTGTTTGTAGACTATTATTGTTGCTGATATCAGTAATATAGAAATAACAAATTGCCCCACAACCAGGATACGTCGCGGCATTACCGCGCTCTTCCCGGCAGCAATTGTTCCCTTTAATACTTTTACAGGATTAAATGATGAAAGGTATAGTGCCGGATAGCTACCGGCAACAGCGCCCGTAAACACTATGATTACAATTGACCCGATCCAGAAAAAGGAATCGCCCAGGTTTAATGCCAATTGCTTATTAACCATTACATTGAAAGAAGGAAGCAACAAATAAACCGCCACTATTGAGAAGACAAAGGCTATAAGGACGAGTATCATCGACTCGAAAAAGAACTGCATCACTAGTTGCTTTTTATCTGAGCCTAATGTTTTCCTAATACCAACTTCCTTAGCCCGTTTTTCGGAACGTGCTGTAGAAAGGTTCATGAAATTAATGCACGCGATCAAAAGAATGATGATAGCGATAATGGTAAACAGTCGTACATACTCAATTTGGCCGCCTGTATTTTTACCGTCTTTATAATCGCTGTATAAGTGCCAGCGATTCATGGGTACAATAAAATAGGTGCTTATCTTATCCTGGTTGTGATCAAACATTACTTTATTGACATCCTTTTGCAATTGGGCAGCATTAAAATTTGGTACGAGGTCCAAATAAACCATATAAGAAGAGTTCCGCCATTCTTTCATTGCACTCTTAACCTGCGGATCGGAAGGATCAAATGAAGAAATACAATCGAACTGCCTGGTTGAGTTGCCCGGCATATCGGCTATGACAGCAGTAACCTTTAACAATTGATTATCCTGCTTAAGCACTTTATTAATAGGGTTTGCATCGCCAAAAAATGCTTTTGAGGTTGATTGTGTAAGGACAATGCTGTTTGGTTTATTTAAAGCTGTGGCATTGCCATGGATAAACTTACAGGTGAACATATCGAAATACCTGCCACCAACCGTAACCAATGTTTTTTTCAATTTCTTTTCTCCAAAAACAAAAAGCTGCGGCGAGGCATAAGTAGACATTACCGAATTTTTTATCTGCGGATAACCACTCTCCAATGATTTTGCCAGCGGGAAAACCATATTGGGGTCGGTAAAAATATTGTTTTTAAAATCGCGGTTAGCAATTACCTGGTAAATGGACTTATAATTGGTGTTGAACTTATCATACGTCAGCTCATCGTTCACCCATAAAAAAATGAATATGGTACAGGTAATACCTATCGTTAAACCAAGCAGGTTGGTTATCGCGAAACCCTTATTCCTTGTCAGGTTCCGCCACGCTATTTTGATATAATTCTTTATCATGGTGTTGTGTTATTAGTCATTGTGTCATTTGCTTCGCGTCATTGGGTCATTGGTAGCGCCCCATCCTAAATCCTTATAATGGTGTTTGATTATTAGTCATTACGTCATTTGCTTCGCGTCATTGGGTCATTGTGTTATTAGTTGTTTTGTATTTTACTTTGTGTCTTTCACCATTCAAAATGACTAATGACACAATGACTTAATGACTAATTATTCACTTCTCAAACTCTGTATCGGGTTAACCATTGCCGCTTTTATGGCCTGGTACGATATCGTAATAGCTGCGATCGCTACTGACGCGGCGATAGCAATTATGAATATTCCCGCTCCTATATTTATATGGTAAGCATAGTTCTGCAGCCAACTGTGCATGGCGTAGTAACCTACTGGTGCCGCGATAACGAATGCGAGGGAAATAAGGATGATGAATTCCTTTGAGAATAGTCCCACGATGCTCATTACGGGTGCGCCCAGTACTTTCCTGATGCCTATTTCTTTGGTGCGTTGTGATGCAGCAAATGAAATAAGGCCATACAAACCCAGGCAACCTATAAGTATGGCGATGGAAGAGAATAGTTTGAATGCCGTATAAACCTTCTGCTCCTGGGTATAAAAGCTGGCAATGTGGTCATCCAAAAACTGATATTGAAACAAGTCTTTCGGAAATAACGCCGACCATGATTTATCAATCCTGTCAATGGTTTGAGGCATCCCTGTTGGCTGGATCTTTACCGTAGCCATAAAGAACCTGTCGGCAGCATATATCAAGGCGCAGGCTCTTCTTTTTTTGTGTTTCGATTCACTCTGAAAATCCTGTACAACACCTATTATCGTCGCTGAATTGCCATTAATCTTTACGTGTTTACCAATCGCGTTATGAGGATCAGTAATGCCTAATTTTTGGATCAGGGTCTCATTAGCTACAATGTTTTGGGCCGTATCTTTTGCATTGGCTTTGCTGATCTTATTACCAGCCAGCATTTTAAGGCCAAACAGATCGGTATAGTTTTCATCAATAAACTTTATCTCGGTTACGTCATCCTTTATCAGACCAAAATCAGGGGCAGAAAGATTGGTAAAATTATTATTGTACGATGGTGCGCCGGATGAAAAGCTAATCTCTTTTACACCAGGATTAGAGGCTAATTCGTGTCTAAGCACTTCGCGTTTCGTTCCATCCGGAACGTACATTGAAACAATTGCATCCTTATTAAATCCAAGATCCTGGTTTTCAAAATAATCCATTTGATGTGCCACGACCAATGTGCCCACGATCAATATCTGCGAAATGGCAAATTGGGCAATTACCAAACCTTTACGTAAGGTAAAGCCACGAGTAGAGCTCCCCGTCTTATTTTTCAGCGAATCAACCGGTTGAAAGGCAGATTGCACAAAAGCAGGGTATAATCCTGCAATTAAAATAACAAGAACAGTAAGGCAGGCTATCCAACCCACTACCACTGGTTCCGTTAATTGACTCGCATCTATTTTTATATTTAGCCAGTTTCCTGCTTCAGATAAAAAGAAGGCTGCCAAACCCACGCCAAGTATCAATGCCATTACTACCAGTACAGATGTTTCACCAAGAAACTGTTTGACAAGCTGCGACCGTTGCGCGCCGAGCACTTTACGAACGCCCACTTCTTTGGCCCGTTTTATGGCCTGTGCCGTTGCAAGGTTGATAAAATTGATACAGGCTGTAATAATAATAAGCAACGCAACCCCAAATAAAGCATAATAAGTATCCTTCGAAGTAGGTGTTATAATATTGTTGATATAGCGCTGATCGAAATGAATATCTTTTAGCGGCTGCATTGGCAAACGAACTTCTTTAGGGTTCAATCCCCAGTTTTTATGAAGAAACGCCGGGATCCGGCTTTCGACCCTGTGAATTGAATAATGTTCGGGCAGCAAAATGAAAGCAAAATAACCACCGCCGATATTCCAGAAATTCGACATTTGGTTTTTTACTTGATTCTTAATGCTTTCAAAAGATACCAGCATATTCAAAGGCAAACTTCTGTTACCCGGGAGGTCTTTTATCAAGCCGGTAACTTTTGCGTCCAATTGGTTCTCAATGTTGATCACCTGACCCATTGGGTTCTTATCGCCAAAGAATTTTTTGGCGATACTTTCAGTCAATACGATTGAATTAGGTTCGTTGAGCGCAGTTTTAGGGTCACCGGCTATCCATTGATAATTGAATACGCTGGTGAAATGCTCGTCCGCGAAAGCGAAATCATTTTCACGAAAACGGTTGTTATTTACCTTAACCATTACTTCGTGGCTATACATCACCTGAGTAACATCCAGCTCTGGAAAATCGGTGCGGATAGCTGGCGCCACTGCCAGCGAAGTGTTGGAGTTAAAATCAATAGCATTTAACGTTACACGGTAAATACGGTCGGCTTTGGCAAAATTATCATAGGTGAGTTCGTTCCTCACTATCAAAAAAATAACCAGGCATGAGGCGATCCCCAGTGTAAGGCCGAAAACGTTCAGAAACGCGTAACTAAAGTTCCGCCTGATGTTTCTGAATGCGATGATGAAATAGCTTCTTATCATTTTTTTTGGTCATTTGTCATTGTCATTGGTTCAATCAGCCCCCTCTAAATCTCCCCCGGCAGGGGAGACTTTAACTGCGCTCTTTTTAAAAGTCCTCCCCAACAGGGGGAGGATTTAGGTGGGGGCTTATTCGCTTCTCAAACTATTCACCGGGTTTGCTATAGCCGCTTTAATTGAATGAAAACAAACGGTTAATAGCGCAACTAAAATTATTGTGGCGGCGGCGAACAAAAATATCCAGCTGTTTACGACAATTCGGTAAGGATAATTTTCAAGCCACTTGTGCATGGCCCACCAGGCCGCAGGCGACGCAATCACTGCTGAAAGCGCAACCAGCTTTAAAAAATCAGATGAAAGTTTTCTGACAATCCCTTCTACCGAGGCGCCCAAAACCTTGCGGATGCCGATCTCTTTTCTGCGCCGCTCGGTAGATAGTGTTGCGAGGCCAAAAAGACCGATACATGAAATAAAAATGGTCAGTATGGCGCTGAAAGTAACTATCTGTTTCCACTTGGCTTCCTTTTCATATTGCTCGGCATTTTCTGCGTCTTTAAATACATATTGATATGGTTTGAAAGGGAAGAACTGCTTGAAGGTCTTTGCTATATCATCAAGTGACGATGCTTTATTCTGATCGGTTATTTTGATAAAAATGTTTCCAAAAGGAAAGCTTGGCTTCATCGAAAAAAGCTGGGGACCGATCTTTTCTGTTAATGGCCGGAAATTGTAGTCCTTTACAACACCTACTACGTTATATTTTTTATGGTTATAAAAGAAATCAACAACCTCGCCTATCGGATTTTTCCATCCCGCCTGTTTAACGAAGGCTTCGTTTACTAAAACTGAAGTGGAGCTGTCGCTGATCATTTCCTTCGAAAAATTGCGGCCTTTTACCATCGGTATCTCAAAAAGCGGCAGATAATCGTCGTCGATATGTTTTATATCAAAAAAAGTTTGCTGACCGTTGTTTATATGCGCTATGGTACCCCATCTTCCGCCCTGTTCCGCAGTGACGCTTTTAATCGAAGGGCTTTTTAACAGCTCCGTTTTAAACAAGGCCAGTTGTTGCTTGTCGGCATCTCCGGCGTGTATGGATACTATATTTTTATCGTTGTATCCCAGGTCGAAATGCATTAAATAATCAAATTGCGAATAGATAGTAATGGTTGAGATAATGAAAAAGGTAGCCAGCGTAAATTGTAATACCACAAGGCATTTTGCCAGGTAATTTTTACCTGCAAATTGCTGCCTGTTATATAACGATTGAACAGGGTTAAAACCCGAGAGTACCAGCGCGGGATAAAAGCCCGCTAGCAGCCCGGTAAAGAGAAAGATTGCGATATACCCGATAACAAGCTTTGCACTTAACAGGTAAGAAAAGGACAGCGCTTTGTTGGCAAGATCGTTAAAAACCGGTAACGCCAACTGTACCAAGACTATCGCCAACATAAAGGCAATAAAACTCAAAATATATGACTCACCAAGAAACTGAATAACCAATTGTCGGCGCTCACCTCCCACCACCTTACGGATCCCAATCTCCTTGGCTCTTTTAAGTGATTGTGCCACTGTCAGGTTCACAAAGTTAATACAAGCTATAAGCAAAATAAATACGGCGATACCTGTTAAAATATATGAATATACGGGGCTGCTGGCATCACTCAACCCGTTGTCTGCCGGATACTCGGTGCTTGTGTGCATTTTTAGTAATGGCTGTAACACATAGCGAAGTTTATCTTTGAAACCAAATTGCGTAGCCGCTTCTTTCATTTGTTCAGCCGCATCTTTATGAAAGATTTTGGCCATCTTATCCTCAACAGCTTTTATGTTAGCACCCGGCCTTATAGTTAAAAATGTATTCAAAAAAGAATTGATCCACTTATCATCCTTATAGCTGTCGGATGCCTTTAAAGGCAGCAGCATTTTTATTTTTATAGATGAATTTTGCGGCGACTTTTTCGCCACGGCGGCAACTAAAAAAGGTTGGAATTTATCGCCCACTTTTAGTTCAAGGGTTTTCCCCGCAGCGTTTTGAGTTCCGAAATACTTCTTAGCCAGATCTTCCGAAAGAACAACTGAACGCGGGTCATTAAGCGCAGTTTTTGGATTGCCGTCAATAAACTGGACTGTAAAAACTGCAAAGAAGTTGCTGTCGGCATATAGTGCTTCTTCATCAAAAACTTCGTTGCCCCGTTTCACAGTATAATTAGCGCCCTCAACCCGCACGAAACTTTCGATTTCGGGTATTTGCCGTGTAAAAGAAGGGCCTTGCATCATCCCTGTGCTCGCATATTTGTTTGTGACCCCACCCGTGTTAGTAGAGTTCACAACGATCCGGTAAATCTTATCCTTATTCAGGTTGAACCTGTCGTAACTCACCTCATCCATGGTGTACAAAAGGATAAGCATACAGCAGGCCAGCGCAACACCGAGGCCAACGATGTTGATAATAGAAAAAGCCTTTGTCCTCCAAAGGTTTCTGAATGCGGTTTTAATGTAATTCTTTATCATGGTCAAGCCCCCTCTAAATCTCCCCCGGCAGGGGAGACTTTTGACTTTTAATTTATTATAATTTACAGAGCCCTACTTTTAAAGTCCTCCCCGACCGGGGGAGGATTCAGGAGGGGGCTCATTCGCTCCTCAAACTCTTCACCGGGTTTGCCAGGGCCGCTTTTATTGACTGGAAACTTATCGTTATAAAAGCAATCAATATTGCAATCACACCAGCTATTGCCAGGATATACCATTGTATGCTGATGCGGTAAGCAAAGTCTTGTAGCCATTTATTCATGGCCCACCATGCTGTCGGCGTTGCAATGAGTATTGAGATAAGCACCAGTTTGATAAAATCCATGGATAACATACCAACTATGGTAGAAACGGTTGCACCCAAAACTTTACGGATGCCGATCTCTTTATTACGTTGCTCTGCAGCGTAGGCGGCTAAGCCGAATAAGCCCAAACAGGCAATGATGATAGCCAGTGTACTGAACGAGATAAACATGGAGCCAAAGCGCTGCTCAACACGGTAAGTAGCATCAAAATCCTGGTCCATAAATGAATAGTTGAAGGGCTGTCCGGCTGTTAAGTTTTTCCACTTATCCTCAATCTGCGTCATAAGGGCGGTAAGGTTTGCCGAATGCAGCTTTACGCTGATGGCGCCATTGTCATAGGCATACACCATGGCCAACGGTGTAATATTATCTTTCAGCGACGCGAAATTGAAGTCCTTCACCACGCCGATAATGTGGTACTGCTGCAAACCGTAAGAGTACCGATAGATGTCTTTGTTAAGAGGGTCCTTCTGTGCCAATTTCCGCACGAATGCCTCATTAACAATCATGGCGGCTGTATCTGACGACATATCCTTCATAAAATTGCGGCCACTGATAAGCTTCAGGCCCATAGTATTGATATAGTCTTCATCAACTGACCAGAATTCAGTCAGAATATCTTCTTTGATATCTATCTTCCTATTGGGAAACAGACCGGTTTTTAAGTCCTCATCTCCAGTCGGCTGGTAAGATGACAAGGTGGCATCTGTTACACCCGGCAACTGTTGCAACTCATTTTTCAGGATTTTGGCGCGATTGCCCAGCACATTTGTATTTTTTATAACCAGTGTCTGGTTGCGGTCAAAACCGAGATCTTTATTATGGATATACTTTAGCTGGTTATAAATTACCAGCGTACCGATAATAAGGAAAATAGAGATGGAAAACTGAAAGACCACCAGGAAACTTCTCAGAAACCCTCCCTTAAACCCGGCTGCGATTTTGCCTTTCAATACTGCAATCGGTTGAAATGCAGAGAGATAAAACGCAGGGTAAGAGCCCGCCAGGAAACCAACTACCAAAACGATAACCAGTAGCGAAGGTATAAGCCATGCAATTATCTGCCCTGTGACTAAGAGTTGTTTGTCGGCCATTTGATTAAACATTGGCAGCAGCGCGCATGCTAAAAACACGGCGATAACTGCAGAAACTAATGTAACCAAAACGGATTCTGTTAAAAACTGGGCTATTAAATATTTACGCGCCGAGCCTAAAACTTTGCGCACGCCTACCTCTTTAGCCCTGTTTGATGAGCGGGCGGTTGAAAGGTTCATGAAATTAACGCATGCAATTAATAGTATAAATACTGCCACCAGCGAAAAAATGTACACATACTGAATGTTTCCACCTTTTCCCAGGGTGTACTGAGCGGCTGTATCACGGAGGTGAATATCGCTTAAAGGCGTTAAAACCACGCGCAGGTGGTTGCCACCGCTTGTCCATGTTGAAGGATTGAATGAATTTTTTATATCAACCTCTGTCAACTTTTTTTCGAGGCTTTTAACATCCGTTCCCGGTTTCAGCAACAAATATTGGTGTAAACCCGCATAACCCCAACCATTGTTGTGGCTTTCGGCAGTGGTTGAAAACGACAGAAAGAAATCATAGTGAAAATGCGACTGCTGAGGCACATTTTTTATTACGCCGGTTATTTTTAACGGATGGGTATCATCGAGGGTTAGCGTCTGCCCTACCACGTCGGTTTTGCCAAAATATTTCAATGCAGTGGCCTCTGTGATCACCGCCGTTCCAGGGTCATCCAGCGAATGAGCGGGGTTGCCGTAGATCATCGGAAGGGTAAATACATCAAAGATCGATGATTCAGTAAAAACTACATTTTTCTCCAGTATGTCACTGCTACCCCTTTTAAAATAAAATTTTGAAGGCGTAACAAATAAACCATCCTTGTTGATGAGCCTGGCCATATTCTCCACCTGCGGAAAACTGGATTTTATTATTTCTTTCCATGGTTTTTCAGATGTCGCGTAAATTCCGGCGTTACCATTCAACTTCGCATCAGTGGACATGCGATAGATCCTGTCGCCTTTTGTGTTGTATTTATCGTAGCTCAATTCATCCATCACATAAAACACGATAAGCAAACATGTTGCCAGGCCAACCGATAAACCCAGGACATTCAATATGGTGAAACCCTTGTTTTTCAAAAGGGAGCGATAGGCGGTTTTGATGTAATTCTTTATCATCTTGTTAGTTCATTAGTCATTTTTATTTCTGAACTCGAATTTTTAGAATTAAGGAATTTATCGAATTTGAATTCTTTTAATTCTATTAATTCCAAGAATTCGAGTTCAGACAACTCCCCTCATTCACTCCTTAAACTTTCCACCGGATTTGACAATGCCGCTTTTATCGATTGAAAACTTATAGTTATAAATGCGATCAATATGGCCGCGGCGCCTGCCAATGCCAAAACCCACCATTGTATATTTACGCGGTATGCAAAATCCTGCAGCCATTTATTCATTAAATACCAGCCGGCAGGCAATGAAATAAGAATTGCTATCAGCACCAGCTTTATAAAATCAAAGGATAACATACCTGCAATTGCCGATACGCTTGCACCCAACACTTTCCTTATCCCTATTTCCTTGGTTCGCTGTTCAGCAGCATAAGCAGCCAGGCCAAATAAGCCAAGGCAAGCGATAATTATAGCCAATGAAGTGAATACAATAAATATGGTGCCTGTACGCTGTTCCGTGCGATAGGCGGCATCGAAATCCTGATCCATGAATGAGTAATTCATCTGCACATTTGGCGAAAGCTGTTTCCATTTATCTTTGATTTGAGACATCAGGGCAGGCAGATTCTTTGTATTCACCCGAATACTTACGGCACCGGTATTGTGAGTCAGCACCAATACCATGGGGCTTATCACATCCCGCAAAGAGCTGAAATTAAAATCCTTAACAACGCCTATAATGTGGTAAGTTTTTGAGTTTGAGATATCCTGTTTACCACCGTTTGATCGGTATAGGGGCTTATTGATAGGATCATTAAGTCCAAGAAATTTAGCTGCAGCCTCATTGATTATAATTCCGGAGGAATCTGTGAGCATTTGGCTTGAAAAACTACGGCCCGAGGCCATCTTCATGCCCAGCGTATTCACATAATCTTCGTCAACTTCCCAGGTTTGTGGGAAAAGCGCTTTCTTCTGATCAAATGCTGCATCCTTAAAGAATATGGATGTATTTTTTTGGTTTGAAGTTGGCAGAAAGCCGGTCATCGTAGCATTTACCACGCCAGGCAATTGTTTCACCTCTTGCTTAAATGTGCCGGCCTGGTTATTTAACTCGAAAGAGTTTTGCACGATGAGCACCTGGTTCCTGTCATATCCCAAATCCCTGCTTTGGATATAGTTAAGCTGATTATAGATCACCAATGTGCCTACAATTAGGAAGATTGATATAGAGAACTGCAAAACAACAAGCACGTTTCGCAAGCCGCCGCCTTTAAACCCTGCAGACAATTTGCCCTTCAATACATTAATTGGCTGAAATGCAGAAAGGAAAAATGCCGGATATGAGCCTGCAAGGGCGCCAACACTAAAAACGATTATCAACATAGCCGGAACAAGCCAGTTAAGCGTGTGAGCATTCACGACTATATTTTTCCCTGCTAATTGATTAAATGCGGGTATTAGGGACAATGCCACAACAAAAGCTATAAAAGCGGCGGCAAATGTTACCAATATGGACTCAATAAGAAATTGAAAAACCAGGTGCTTTCTTGACGAACCCAGTACTTTTCTTACACCGACCTCACGTGCACGGTTTGATGAGCGTGCTGTTGAGAGATTCATAAAGTTTACGCACGCAATCAGTAATATAAACAGTGCGATCGCTGAAAAGATATAAACATATTGAGCGGTACTGTTTGGCCCAAGTTCGCCGGTGCGGTTTGACCAGAGATGAATATCAGTTAGCCGCGTTAAATTTAGTCGGAAGAAACTACCCGATTTTTCAAATGCGTCCATGCTCATCTTCAATTGAGATTGCATTTGAGGGCCGCTGTATTTGTTTAAAAAAGCAGGCAAAGCAGCTGCCAATTTTTTATGGTCAGCCGCTTCTTTAAACAAAACATAGGTGTTGTAGTCGCTTCTTAACCATTCCGTCGACCTGCTATCCGGGAAAGTCGACATGGAAATGAAAAAGTCAAAATTAAAGTGCGATTGCTGAGGGATATCCTTTATCACACCGGTAATTTTGAAGAAATTATTATCGTCGAAGGTTAGCATTTTGCCAACTACATCGATATTGCTGAAATATTTTTTTGCAGTAGTTTCGGTAATAACTACTGAATTTGGCGCGGCAAGCGCCGATTGCGGGCTGCCGCTGATCATTGGTAAGGTAAACACATTAAACAGCGAAGGGGCAGCATAAACCATCCTGTTTTCCAGGATATTTACACCATCTTTTTTAACATGCCTTGAGCCGGCATTCTTCAAACGAACCGCGTCCTCAACATAAGGAAAATCACTTTTCAACGCTTGCGCGAGAGGCGGCATGGCCACAGCATACAACACGTTATTATCGCCGAGCCTAAGATCTTCGTTTACACGATATATCCTGTCGGCCTTTGTATTATAACGGTCGTAGCTTAATTCATCTACAACGTAAAATATTATCAGTAAACAGCTGGCAAGACCCAAAGAAAGGCCCAACACGTTTAAAACCGTAAAGCCTTTATTTTTCAAAAGGGAACGGAAAGCCGTTTTTATATAGTTTCTTATCATGTTATTTGGTCATTGGTCATTGAGTCATTTTTTCAAACTGCAAACTGCCACTGCTAACTGCCTACTCACTCCTCAGGCTTTCTTTGAGAGCCGTAGCTCATTCTGAGCGAAGGCTCTTCACCGGGTTAACAAGCGCTGCCTTTACCGCCTGAAAACTCACTGTAATTATTGTTATCATTATCACCGATACTACGGCGACTATGAAAACAATCAGGCTGATATCCGTTCGGTATGCAAATCCATTCAGCCATTGGCTCATCAGCCACCACGACACCGGCAAAGCCACAAGCACAGCGATAAATACCAACTTTAAAAAATCTTTGGTAAGCATGAAGGTTATATTTTTAACCGAGGCACCAACAACCTTCCGGATGCCGATCTCTTTTCTCCTCTTTTGCGCTGTGAATGCTACCAGGCCAAAAAGCCCCAGGCAGGAAATTATAATGGCAAGTCCGGAAAAATATTCTGCCAGCAGTGAAACCCGTACTTCTGTTTCGTATTGTTTTTGGTAAGCCTCATCCAGGAAATTATAGGTAAAAGGAAATCCTGGATTATACGATTCATAAGCCTTTTGGATCTGCGCTATCGTCTCTTGCTGATGATCGGCTTTTATCCTTATCATCATTCTGAAGCCGGAATTATCCTGGCCGCGCAGCAACATAAACATTGGTTTTACAGTTTCGTGCAGTGATTCGAAATGGAAATCTTTTAACACTCCAATGATTTGGAAACTGCCACCGAAAATTTTCATATTCTGACCTATCGGATTCTTCAGGTTCATCGTTTTAACGGCAGTCTCATTAACAAGCACTTTATTTCCGTCGGCGCCAAAATCTTTTGAGAAAGACCTCCCAGCTGTCATTTGCATGCCCATGGTTTCTACAAAATTAAAGCCGGCAAAAAAGCCTTCGAAGTAGACATCTTTATTCGAGCTTCTTCCATCCCAGCTCAGCCCAGCGGTACCGAAATTCCGGCCGACCATGTTGTGTGTCGTATAACTTGCATTTACCACGCCTGGTATGTTCTTAAGCTGATCAGCAAATTCACCCTCATGACCAAGCAGCTTTCCTTCTGTATCAAATTTAATTATGTTCTCTTTGCTGTAGCCGGGGTTAACGGACTGAATGAAATTGATCTGCCTGTAAACTACTAAAACAGCCACAATAAGCATCACGGAAATGGTGAACTGAAAAACAACAAGTCCTTTACGAGCAATGAGATCAGAAAAGGAAGAATTGAACTTGCCTTTTAAAATTGCCAATGGCTGGAATTTTGAGAGATATAATGCAGGATAGCTTCCTGATACAATTCCTGTAAAAAGCGCGATGCCCGCCAGTGTTGCGATAAGCGACGGAGTAAAATCAAGTTGGATAACTTTACCTGTAAGCTGGTTAAACTGTGGTAATAACAGCCAGGCTATCCCAACTGCCAGCGCTGTTGTAATGAAAGCCATTAATGTCGACTCCGAAAGGAACTGGATGATCAACTGGCTACGCTCAGCACCAATCACCTTTTTAATACCAACTTCCTTCATCCTGCCCGAAGCTCTGGCGGTCGACAAGTTCATAAAGTTAATACAAGCAATGATCAGGATAAACAGTGCGACAAGCGAAAATAGTTTAACATATTCTGCTCTTCCGCCTACCCTTGAGCCGTGGTTAAAAGTATTTTGCAGATAGTTATCTGAAAAGCACATGGCAAATGGTGTCCTCGCGGTATCGCCGGTATTACGGGTAACCAAATTGGCAATCCGTTTATTGAAAGCATTGATATCAGTACCTTCCTTTAGCATAATAAAGTTATGCGGTCCGCCACCGCCCCATGATTTAACCCAATTCTGCCCCGGAACATCTTCTGCCAGGTAATCAAATGGTTGCGCAAAATCAAACTGCTGCGACGAATGAACAGGCAATTGATAAACGCCGGAAACGAAAACCATTTTATCCTGCTGTACCCTGATCCCTTTCCCAATTATATTGTCGGTTGTATTGAAAAGCCGCTTTGCAAGGTCCTCGCTGATAACAATCGAGGTTTTTGCATCCAGCACTTTGTACCTGTCGCCGCTGATCATTTTAAAAGAGAAAATCTTAAAATAATCTTTCCCAACATATTGTCCTTTAGCCCTGATGCTTTTATCGCCGACAGTAAGCGTAGACTTTTGAAACCAATCTGGCGGAGCTACTGCCGCTGCATATTTAACATCCGACTCCTGAACCTTTATCACATCACTCAACAAGCCTGAAGACTCATCAGTAAGCCCCTGGCTGCCGCTGTTTTTGCGATGCTCCATCACCTGGTAGATCTGGTTGTTGTTATCGAAAAACTTATCGTAGCTCAACTCATCATGTACCCATAAATAAATCAGAAGGGTGCAGGCGATACCAGCCGAAAGCCCCAGCATATTCAAAAAGGTGAACTGCTTATCCTTTTTCAGGTTGCGGAATGCGATCTTTATATAATTTTTAAACATGGCGGATTGGTTTATTGGTTTAGCCCCCTCTAAATCTTCTCCGCCTATTGGCGGAGAGACTTTTGATTTTTTTAGTTTATTATATCTTATTCGCCCCTACCTTTAACGTCCTTCCCAACTGGAGGAGGATTTAGGTGGGGCTCATTCGCTTCTCAAACTTTTCACCGGGTTCAACAACGCCGCTTTGATTGATTGAAAGCTTATCGTTATAAAAGCGATCAGGACAGCAGCTCCGGCCGCTACAGCTACTACCCACCACTGGATATTTTGTCGGTAAGCAAAGCCCTGTAAAAACCAGTTATTCATGGCCCACCATGCTAGCGGCGATGCAAATAATATTGCGATAAGCACCAGTTTTATAAAATCCATTGATAACATGCCTACCAGCGTAGATACATTTGCACCGAGCACTTTTCTGATACCGATTTCCTTTGTTCGCTGTTCTGCTGCATAGGCCGCTAAACCGAACAGGCCGAGGCATGCTATTATTATAGCTAATGACGTGAACGCGACAGAAATTACACCTGTTCTTTGTTCAACCTTGTACATTGCGTCAAAATCTTCATTCATAAAAGAATAGCCGAACTGCTGATTTGGTGAAAGTTCATTCCATTTATTCTTCACCTGTGATAATAACAGGGGTATATTGGCTGATTTGATCCTGACAGTCATAGCGTTTCCGCCCGGTTGCATCATAAAAACCATAGGCGTCACGTTTTCTCTTAGCGAACGGAAATTAAAATCCTTCATCACGCCGATAATATGGTACTCTTTTAGAACTTTAGCGAGGTTATCCATTGGCTTATACAGTAGCTGGTTTACCGGATTAGTAAAACCTAATAGCCTGGCTGCCGCCTGGTTGATAATTAAGCCCGAAGAATCCGTGGCCATTTGGCTGGAAAAATTCCTTCCGACTGCCATTTTTATTCCAAGCGTAGGAATATAATTTTCATCTACACCCCAATCTTGAGTATTTAGTGCCCTTTTCTGGTCAATGATCTTGTCCTTAAACAGTGTTGTGCTGTTACCGTAATTCCAGGTTGGTAACGCTTCGGAAAGGCTTACTTCTTTAACGTCAGCTAATTGTTTAATCTCATTTCTTAACGTAACAGCCTTGGCACTACTTAATGAGCTAATGTTTTGAACTACCAGGATATGGTCCCTGTCGTAACCCATATCCTTATTCTGAATATACTTCAGTTGGTTATAGATAACCAGTGTGCCGATGATCAGAAATATAGAAATAGTGAACTGGAAAACCACAAGGAAACTGCGGAGAAACCCGCCCTTAAAGCCGGCAGATAATTTGCCTTTCAGCACCTCGATAGGCTGAAAAGCTGAAAGAAACAAAGCAGGATATGAACCGGCAAGGCAGCCAATAACTATGATAATTACAAATAGTACAGGTATAAGCCAGCCTAATATCTGCGGAGTCACAGACAGCTCCTTGCCCGACATTTGATTGAATAATGGCAGTAACGCCCAGGCGGCAAAGACCGCTATCAGGGTAGCGGCAAGCGTTATCATGATAGATTCGGTTAAAAACTGTGCAATAAGATATTTGCGTGGTGATCCTAATACTTTTCGTACGCCAACTTCGCGCGCCCGGTTTGATGAACGCGCTGTTGAAAGGTTCATGAAGTTTACGCAGGCGATCAATAAAATGAATATAGCTATCACCGAAAAAATTAGTACATACTGCAAGTTGCCATTGGCATCGAGTTCAGCTACGCGATTAGATTCGAGATGTATTTTCTTAAGCGGTGTAAGGTTGAGCCGGAAATAATCGCCGCTTTGTTCAAACTTTGCAAAGGTTAAGTGCAAGATGCTCATAAGCTGAGGGCCTGCCTCTTTCTTCAAAAAATCGTCAAACTTGGCTTGAAGTTTATCCGGATCGGCGCCCGGCTTTAGCAATAAGTAAGTATTGAAATTATTGCTGAACCATGAGTTTTCCCTGCTTTCGCCAATGGTTGACATCGACATCAAAAAATCAAAGTTAAAATGCGACTGCTTAGGCATATCTTTAATTACACCTGTTATTTTGTATTGTGTAGTGTCATTAAATGTAAATACCTTACCAACAACGTTTGTCCGGTCGAAATACTTTTTAGCCGTACGTTCAGTTATCACAACTGAATGAGGTTCTTTCAGCGCTGTTGCAGGATCGCCGTCGGTCATCGGTAAAGTAAAAACACTAAAAATAGAAGGATCGACGTATATCATTGACCATTCCTGAATATTCTGGTTCCCTTTCTTTACCTGGTAGCCGCCTCTGCCCCTAAACCTGACAGTCTGTTCTATTTCAGGGAAATCATTTTTCATCGCAGACGCAAGTAAAGCCGGCGATACGGCATAGGAGTTTGCTATGCCGCCGAATTTAATGTCGGCGTTTACGCGGTAGATCCGATCAGTTTTAGTGTTAAACCTGTCGTAGCTTAATTCATCGAACACATAAAAAACAATGAGCAGGCAGGTAGCCAATCCTAATGCCAATCCCAACACGTTAATAGCCGTAAATCCCTTATTTTTCATAAGGGACCGGAATGCAGTTTTAATGAAGTTTTTTATCATGGTTTTTAGTCATTAGTCATTGTGTCATTGAACCCCCTCTAAATCTCCCCCGGTTGGGGAGACTTAACTTTGCTATTTTTTTAAAAGTCCTCCCCATCCGGGGGAGGATTTAGGAGAGGGCTTACTCGCTCCTTAAACTCCTCACAGGATTTGCTCCTGCGGCTTTTATTGCCTGGAAACTTATAGTAGCCAGGGCTACCAGGATAGATACCATTCCGGCCAAACCAAAGATCCACCAGCTGATACTAATGCGATATGCAAAATCCTGAAGCCAGTTGTGCAATATATACCATGCGAAAGGCACGGCGATCACAATGGCAATCAAAACAAGTTTTATAAAATCCTTTGACAGCAGTATTACGATATTTGATACCGAGGCGCCAAGTACTTTGCGCACGCCAATTTCTTTTGTGCGTTGGATAGTTGCGAACAGCGACAACCCTAATAAACCTAAACACGCAATAAAAATTGCAAAGCCGCCAAATATGCCGAAGGCTTTTCCAAACAGTTCGTCGTTCTTGTACTGCGCGTTATATTGTTCGTCTAAAAAAGAGTAGTCAAAAAGGTTACCCGGAAAAAAAGACTGGTACTTTGCTTTAATTGCAGCCACAGTCGCGGTAACATTTGTAGGGATAATCTTTATTGAGATCTGGTTTTGAATATTTAAAACTGGTTCAAGCAGTGTAGGTTCGATAGGAAAATGCAATGACTTTTGATGATAATCAGCAACTACGCCAATGATGGCCCATTTCTTGTTCCCATTCATTATGGTTCGACCGACAGCTGCTTGTGGCGATGAAAAACCTAACGTCTTTACAGCATTTTGATTTAATATGATATTGTGCAGTTTATCAAATTTGGGATTGTAATCCGTGGCATCAAAATCTCTTCCCGCTAGCAGGTGCATGCCATAAGTTTTAATATAATCATGACTTACGCCGTCAAAACGCATGGTAAAATGCGTGGCAGCATCAGCATCTGCCGCCCTTATACCAAAGTTACGGCCCATTTCGTTGCCGGGTACCCAAAAGGATGTTGCGGCATTTTTCACGCCGGGAATCTGATCCAGTTCGGCTACAAACGAATTCGTACGTGTGACAAAAGTCGTATCCCTTTTTACAAATACCGGTCCGTTAACAACAAGCATCTGGTCGATACTTACGCCGAGTTGCTGATCGTTCATGAATTTTATTTGTTTATAAACCACAAACGAACCTGTAATTAAAACCACAGTTATGGCAAACTGTCCAATAACCAAGCCTTTACGCAATACAGCCCCTTTTTTCGAACTGCTGAATTTGCCTTTTAAAACCAATATTGGCCTGAATGCGGATAGCACAAAGGCCGGGTAGAACCCGGAAACAAAAATGCCCGTAAGAAAGACTGCCACAAGGCCTGCGCTGATGACATAGCCGCCCAGTCCCTTTTTAAACAGGTAAGCTAATGAAAGCTGATGCTGTACCAGGGAATTAAATACACCTTGCGCCAGGTAAACCATAAAAAACGCTATCGCCAGTGCTATGACATTAATCAGTAATGATTCTGTCAGGAATTGCCTGATCAATTGTCCCTGTGTTGCGCCGCTTACTTTACGAACACCAACTTCTTTTGCGCGTTCAATAGATCTGGCTGTGGCCAGGTTGATATAATTCACCCATGCGATACTAATAATGAATAGCGCAATGATCAGCAGCCCCCAAACAACGTTCGCTTTGCCGGTAACACCTTGTTCATACTCCATATCCGAATATAAATGGGCATTTAAAAGCGGCTGTAGATAAAATTTTTCTACACTGCCTGATACTTTGTTACCCTGGAAATGCCTGTCGCTAAATGCCGCGAGCTTTGCATTAAAGACTTTATAATCGGTACCCGGCTTAAGCTGAATGTAATGCCAGAAATCTGAATCAGTAAAATCATAATCAGCCTGTTTGTAGCCGTAAGTGTGTACAAGGGTTTGGTAAGAAAGCAATACATCAAACCGAAGGTGAGAATTTTCAGGGACATCTTTCATGATGCCTACAACTTTGGAAGGAAACGTATCTTGTGCAACTGTAATTAATTTGCCTACATAAGGATCAAAATTATTATCGTGCACATCAAAGATCTTGCGGGCGACGGTTTCAGATATAACAACTGTATTGGCCTCCTTTAGCGCTGATTTTGCGTCTCCGGCAAGAAACGGATAGGTGAACATCGATAAAAAAGCGTTGTCAACAAATATGGTTCCCTCCTTCGGAATTTTCTTATCCTTAAAAGTGATGATCTGTTCACCACCTGGCAATATCCTTGAATAGTTTAACACTTCCGGAAAATCATCCTTCATCGCCTTACTAACTGCCGAATAAGTTATGGTACCATGCTGTATCAGCTTATTGTTCTGATACCGGTCGTTTACAATCCGATAAACATCGGCAGCATTTTTATTGAAATGATCATAACTCAACTCAAAGTTTACATATTGCAATATCAGCAAGCACGCTGCCATGCCCAATGACAGGCCAAGGATATTGATCACCGAAAAAACTTTGTTCTTCCGTAAATTCCGCCAGCCTATTTTGAAATAATTCTTTATCATCTTAGTAGTTCATTGGTTCACTGGTTCATTAGTTCATTGGTCACAAACTGCTGTCCATTAAGAAATTTGACTATATCCAATTACCTTCGGTTATCAAAAAAATTGACGTAACAATTCCATCCCGCAAGCTAACCCCTCCTGTTAGGGAGGGGAAAGCAGAGGCACTTAATTAATTAACTTATATAAACTTTCTTGAGTTTCGTTCATTGGTTCACTTGTTCATTAGTTCATTGATGTCATTTTTATAAATGTTCTTTACGACTATCAACCATGAACTATGAACTATGAACCAACTTATATCATGATATTTTCTACAACTGTTTGTCCATCCAATAGGCGGATGATACGGTGGCTGTAGCGGGCATCATGTTCAGAGTGCGTTACCATGATGATAGTTGTTCCCTGTTCGTTCAGATCGGTCAGCAATTCCATTACTTCATTACCGTTACTGCTATCGAGGTTACCGGTGGGCTCATCCGCAAGTATCAGTTTTGGCTTGTTAACAACGGCCCGTGAAATAGCCACACGTTGTTGCTGACCACCTGATAACTGTTGCGGATAGTGGTTACGACGGTGCATGATCTGCATTTTGTCGAGCACCTCTTCTACCCTTTTCACACGCTCAGATGACGGAACACCGGTGTAGATCAAAGGCAATTCAACGTTTTCAAATACGGTTAACTCATCAATCAAGTTAAAGCTCTGGAACACGAAGCCGATGTTATGCTTACGCAGATCAGCACGTTTACGTTCAGTGAAGTGGGCTACTTCAACGCCGTTAAAAACATAACTGCCTTCATCCGGATCATCAAGCATGCCCAATATGTTAAGCAAAGTTGACTTTCCGCATCCTGACGGACCCATTATGGCAACAAACTCGCCTTTTTTAACTTCAATAGACAGCTTATTCAAAGCAATGGTTTCTACCTCTTCCGTGCGGTAAAATTTTTCGAGATCTGTAATTTTTATCATTTTTGCCTCCTAAATCCCTTTAGTTTTAATAAGGATTTGTTTTTATAGTTTAAGTTAATTAATTGTTTCTTCTTTTTAATTTATCGATTTTGGTTCTAAACTAATCTCTAATCTCCAACCACCAATCTCTATTTCTTCAGCACCAGTTCCTGGATATCGCCATAAGTTTCATAGCTTGATGTTATCACCTTATCACCTGGTTCTAAGCCGTTTATCAGTTCGTAATAATCAGGGCTCTGCCTGTTGATCTGTATATTTACCTTATAAGCCTTTTTGCCGTCTTTGGCCACTTTAAAGATCCAGTTACCACCTGTTTGCTGATAAAATCCGCCCCTTGGCAATAATAATGCAGGCGCTTCATCACTAAATGCAAGCCTTATCTGCAGGGTTTGTCCTTTCCTTATGTCCTTTGGTACTTCCCCTACAAATTGCATGTCCACATCAAAGGTTCCAGTGGTTTTAACAGAAGCTTCTACCTTTTTTACCACAAGCTTATAGGTCTTGTCGCTTCCATCTGTATAATATGCGGTTAAGCCAGGTACAACCCGGGAAACATAATGTTCCTCCACAGCAGCTCTCACCTTAAAGCCCGACCGGGCATCAATCTGTGCCAGGTGTTCTCCTTTAGTTTTACTTTGTCCAACTTCAACATCCAGCGAGGTTAATTGTCCGTCTATAGGCGCTCTTATGGTAAGATCGGCAACTTTTTTCCGCATCATATCCAGGGCACTTTTCATCTGCGCAATCTGTTCTTTCGATTGCTGGTCCTGTTGCTTTACAAGCACCGTATCTTCTTTTAATATGCGGGCAGCCAGCGCTCGTTTTTGCTTTTGGTATTCGTACGTATTAACAGATACCTGGTATTCCTGTAAACCGATTGCCTTTTTTGCATACAGATCTTTATCCAATTTGTAAACCCTTTCCGCGTCACGGTAAGCATTGTCAGCATCGGCCATATTCTGCAGTTTGGTAATAGTATATTGCTCGGCGTTATTGTGCGAGATCTGCATTTGTATCTGTTGTCCGTAAACCGAAGTCTCCTGTCCGGCCAATGTTAATTCAAGATCGTTATTTGATAGTCTTAAAATTGGATCGCCTTTTTTCAGTACCGCACCGTCTTCAACAAACTTCTCTTCAACACGTCCGCCGTCAGTGGCATCAATATAAAAGGTTGTTAGCGGCATTACCACGCCATTGATCGGAATAAATTCCTGGAATGGCCCTCTTTTTATTTCGCTTATGGTTAAACGTTCAGTATCAACATCAAGCTTGCTCTTTCCCGATGTAAAATAAATGCTTCCGGCAATCAGCAAAACAATGCCTGTTATGCCGGCAATAGTTAATAGTCGTTTGGTATTCCAGGTTTTCTTTTCAATTACTCTGTCCACTGTTGTTATTTTATATTTCTAATTATTTTGTTAATGGTTATAAAAAGATATGCCACAAATTAAACACCTGTTTTTCAGTAATTTAAACCTAAATTACAATATAAGGGCGTACGCTTCTGTTACAGCAAGTGTTCGGTAATGATACAATACAATTGGTCATTGAGTCATTGGGTCATTAGTTATTACATGCCAGCTTATTTAGGGTTTTTATTCACTTTTTGTTGGTATAGAGCTTAATAGTAAAGGTCTGTTTTATAGAATAAATATTTATTGTTCATATTTATCGCACAAAATGCATTTAGCATAAAAATTGCAGCGTTTGATAAAACATTCTTCGTTAGATAGATTATAAATAGAATAATGAGTATCATTTATGAAGTAAATTTACGATTTTACCCCCAATGCAATCAATGACTAATGACCGAATGACACAATGACCCCAAAAAGATGATATTAAAAAAAGCTACTGTTTTAATTGTTGACGATGATCCTGATGTGCTTACCGCTGTTAAGCTTTTGCTGAAGACAGAGGCTGGCGAAGTTATTACCGAAAAAAATCCAGAAAACCTTAACTGGCTGCTTCAGCGTAACCAGGTAGATATGGTATTGCTGGATATGAATTTTAATAGTGCCATAAACACCGGTAATGAAGGGCTTTACTGGCTGCGTAAAATTAAAGAATGGAAGCCAACGGTATGCGTTATAATGATAACTGCTTATGGAGATATTGACCTTGCCGTACGTTCGTTAAAAGAAGGTGCGGAAGACTTTATCGTAAAGCCCTGGCATAATGAAAAGCTGATAGATACCATAAAGGAACTGCTCGATAAGAAAGAAGGGGTTAAAACAGTAAAAGCTTCGGTAAAGGGTTCGTCAGGCGAAACATCGATACTTGGGGATTCTGATGTAATGCAGGATATCTTCTACAAAGTAAATAAAATAGCGCCGACTGATGCGAACATTTTGCTTTTAGGCGAAAATGGCACTGGCAAAGACCTGATGGCAAAGGCAATACACGAGCGGTCACAACGTGCTGACAAACCTTTTATAAAGGTTGACGTGGGCGCATTAACTGATACGCTATTTGAAAGTGAGTTGTTCGGACACAAAAAAGGGGCTTATACTGATGCCAGGGAAGACAGGACAGGCAGGTTTGAAGAGGCTGAGGGCGGCACGCTGTTTTTGGATGAAATAGGCAACATATCATTGCAGCAACAAGCCAAGTTATTAACCGTTTTGCAAAACCGGCAGGTAACAAGGTTGGGAACGAACAAAGCGGTTGACATCAATATCCGTCTTATATGTGCTACTAACCTCCCTTTATATGAGCTAGCCAACGAAAACAGGTTCCGGAAGGATTTGATATACCGCATAAACACCGTTGAAATAAATATGCCGCCGCTACGCAAACGTAGCGACGATATTATTATCCTTGCCAGGCATTTTGCCAAATTATACGCCGGCAAATACCTTAAATCGTCCATGGATTTTGATGCTGCGGCTGTTCAAAAATTAAAGGCCTATAATTACCCCGGCAATGTGCGGGAATTGCAATATACTATTGAACGCGCCGTGATCATGGCCGATGAACAGGTGCTTAAAGCTGACGACCTTATCTTTTCGATATTAGAAACATCTGGAGGTGATACCATTGTTGACGATGACAACGTTCCGTTGAGCACCATGGAAAAAAATGCCATACTAAGAGTGATTGAAAAACATAATGGGAACATCACAAGGGCCGCAAAAGAACTTGGTTTAACCCGCACCGCGTTATACCGCAGACTAAGCAAATATGATATTTAAACGTTACGAATGGCGATTAGTGCTGCGGGTGGTACTGATGTTTATTACACTTATTGTAACATCGGTACTTGTAGTCAAGGACTACTATTTATTCTCGATCATTACAGTTCCGCTGTGTATTTACGAAGTGATCGACCTGATCCGGTTCCAGAAAAAAGCTCAGGATGAAGTAAGCCAGTTTGTGGAATCTATCCATTACCGCGATTTTTCCCGACATTTTGATGTACGGAAGGCGCCGAATGAACTTAAACCGCTACGCAAAGGTTTTAACGAGATCAATACCACCTTTAAACTTATCAGTCGTGAGCGTGAAACACAATACCAATACTTGCAAAAAATATTGGAGCTGGTTGATACCGGCATACTCTCATACGAACAGGAAACCGGCGAAACAGGCTGGATCAATGAATCTTTTAAAAAGCTGATTGGTGTTCCATATCTTAAGACTATTCATTCGCTTGAAAAAAGGGAGGAAACACTGTACACAGAGATAATAAAGCTTAAGCCAGGCGATGCAAAAATCATAACCCTTACCCGCAACCAGCAATTAGTCAAGATTTTGGTTACTGCGAGTATGCTGCGCAGCGAGGATAAAATATACAAACTGGTGGCCTTCCAGAATGTAAGCGAAGCATTGGACGAAACCGAATCAAAAGCCTGGCAAAAGTTGTTAAATGTAATGACCCATGAGATAATGAACTCAGTAGCGCCAATCTCATCGCTTGCTGATACGTTAAAAAACCGTCTTCAGAGCGAGGAAATAAAGGCCAGTCCTTTTAGCAGTCAAATGGAAGACCTTGAACTGGGTATTGATACAATAAAACGCCGCAGCGAGGGACTGCTTAAATTTACCGAAAGCTACCGTAACCTTAATAAGATCACCAAGCTGGATATTAAAAAAATATTGGTGCGAAACCTTTTCGAGACGCTTAACAGCCTAATGAGGCCAACGCTGGAAAAAAAGCATATTGAGCTTGAAATTATACTGCGCGACCCGACCCTCGCCATCGAAGCTGACATAAACCTTATTGAACAGGTAATGATAAACCTGATGGTAAATGCTGTTGAAGCTGTCAAAGAGCGGGAAAACCCGCGACTAACATTAACCGCCGAGGTGCAAAGCAACAATAAAACGCTGGTTAAAGTAGCCGACAATGGTATGGGTATGCCGCCTGAACTGCTGGATAAAATATTTATACCATTTTTCAGTACCCGCAAAACCGGAAGTGGTATCGGGCTGAGCCTTTGCAAACAGATAATGCTGTTGCATAAGGGTAACATACAAGTACAATCCACAAGCGGCGTAGGTTCGGCGTTTATACTGCAGTTTGGCCCTATGGGCGGATAAAATTGGTTATCTATATTACCGGTGTTGCCAAATTTAGACTACAGATCTATCGCTTCAGTTTTATTTAGCAGCGTACTTATCTTACGGTGCAATAGGGCTGGGTCAAACGGCTTTTCCATAAAGTCATCTACACCCGCCCTTTTTGCCTCGTCCCTCTCGCGCTCAATAACCGAAGCGGAAAAAGAGATTATGGGTATATCTTTTTTTGCATCATTCATTTCTGTGCGAATCTTTCGTGTAGCCTCATAGCCATTCATAACAGGCATGTGTATGTCCATTAATATTAAATTGTAGTTATTTTCCTTTAGCTTCTCAACTGCTTCCAGTCCGTTTGCAACTGCATCTACTTTAATGTTCCATTCTTCCAGCATCTTTGAAATCATATACTGGTTAATTTCATCATCCTCCGCTAACAATATCGACACGTCATCTAATTTTGGAAAGTCAGATAACTTTCTTTGGTCACTATTTACAGTTACTAATTCATCACTCCATTTATACCTGTTACTAAAGGTAAAAGACGTCCCCTCTCCTACTTTACTTTCAATATTCAATTCGCCACCTTTTAGCTCGGCAAGCCTTTTCACAATTGATAAGCCTAAACCTGTGCCTCCAAATTTTTGCCATGTTTTGTCCTGTATTTGCTCAAACCGGGTAAATATTTTATCCAGGGCTGACTGTGGAATGCCGATGCCTGAATCTTTTACGATAAAGTCAAGTAATACGCCTTCATGGTTTTTTTCTTTCACTCTAAGGATCACCCGGATGGTTCCTGATTCAGTAAACTTTATTGCATTGCTGATCAGGTTCAGTAATATTTGATTTAACCTTAACGCATCGGCCATGATCATCGGGGGCACCTCCTTGTCAATTTCACTTATCAACTGCAACCCTTTTTCAGCAGCCATTGGCCTGGTAAGGTCACAAATTTTTTGTAAAAGATCTACAACATTGGTTTTTGACCTAACTATCTCAATTTTTCCTGCATCTATTTTGGCACTTTCCAGTATGTCATTAACTATCCCAATTAATGAAGTCGATGAGATTTCCATTAATGCCAAAATCTCCCTTTGATGCCCATCAATATTAGAGCCTTTTAACAGCGATACAAGGCCAATGATAGCATTTAACGGCGTGCGTATTTCATGGCTCATATTGGCTAAAAAGTTTTCCTTTACAATCCTGCTCTGCTCCGCCTGTTCTAACGCTTTTTGCAATTCTGTCTGATAACTTTCCAGTTCCGAATTTTTTCTTTGAATTTCCCTTTCGTGATTAACTATGGTTATGAGTGAGTTAACTTTTGCTGTAGTAATATAAAGATCAAGTGGTTTAAATAGGTAGTCGACCGCGCCATTTCTCAAACCTTTTACTACATCTTCAGAGTTCATAGAAAAGCCCGTTATTAAAATAACCAGGATATGCTCTGTTAAGGGATTTTGTTTTAGCAGGCCGAGCAATTGATACCCGTCAATTTCGGGCATTTTTACGTCAATAAGCGCTATCGAAATATCGTTATCAATACATAGCTGCACTGCATCTTTCGGCGATGTCGTGGTAAAAATCTGCAGCCCTTCACGTTCCAAAGATGCCTCTAACACTACTACATTATCAATCTTATCATCAACAATAATAATGTTTATATTTTTTTGTAAATCCAGATCCATAATGTATTATTATAATATATTAATCTCGTTTACATAATAAGAAAGAATTATTATTATATAAAGATAATTTTCTGTTAAACAACTAACAACAGAAAAAGTTGAATATTAATTGTCCACAATTAAATATTTTTTACGCATTAACCAATGGTTTAAATTTCAAGTAACGCAACTTTTACACAATTCACTAATTATCAGCTTCAAACGTCTTTATTTATTAACAATATGTTAATTGTTAAATTTTATGCAACAATGGCTGCTTAATAAAATGAATTAAAAAAAAACGGGGATATGGATGTTTAGTGTATTAACTAAACTTTAACCTGAAGTGATCCGTTAAGTTTAATTAACGGATGACGCTTGATTGCTGTTAATTAGTGGAGACTAACGTACAGCAGATGGTTTCCGACGGCTTATAAGCAGAAAGCAACAGGCACCAATAATTAATACGGCGCCTGCGAAAAAGGTAAGTGTGTTATTTATTATTGATGATACCGGACCTAACCAACTGATTTGGATCAACACATACCCTAATAGTATGAAGTGTGCGGCCAATATTATTTTACCTCGCATAATTATAGCATTTAAGAGACGAATGGTCGCATAATTTTAAGGAAGCCGTAAAGGCCGGCAACCATTATTAAGACAAAACCAAAACCAGTTAAAAAAGGACTTAGCTCCCGGGCGTCGGGCTCAATTTGTCCGGCTTGTGTGAGTATGCTTCCAATTAGGAGGAAACAAAATGCTATCGCGACTTTTACTGCTCTTTTCATAATTTATTAAACGGCAGGTGATTTTAAAAGGTTACAAGAATACAGTGAGTTACGTCATAATTATAATACGTGAGGCTGACAACAGGGCATATTCATAAGACTTTATATAATTACTATAAAAAAGATGGGTACACTTTTGACGTTGGTTTTCAACTTAAATATTTGATTATCAATAATATAATAATCAAAATAACTCAAATTGTGTTAACCATGTTAACCATGATTTTTCAGGATGATCAGCAGAAGGCTTACGATAGCAGGGTTTCATGTTCCACGGAAAGCCAATAAATTTAAAAAGCTATTTCTTCGGGCATAGTGATGAGTATTTGTTCTTCAAGGATGGAAGATCTTATATTCATAATTTTCAAACTATAGCATATCAGTATTGTTATTTTTATTATTAGCCTGAAAATTAGTTATGAGCCTGGAAAAATATGCCGAAAAACGGGACTTCAATAAAACGAAAGAACCGAAAGCAGGAAGAAGTAAAGACAAAGACCACCTGATGTTTGTTATCCAAAAACATG
>Ga0206898_10021_pt1 | contig 46665 bp, 49 predicted proteins | sample Alteio_BWOrgHeat_50_FD_153237 | JGI IMG/M metagenome (GOLD analysis project Ga0206898, IMG submission 153237) | Enriched cells from forest soil in Barre Woods Harvard Forest LTER site, Petersham, Massachusetts, United States -... | ecosystem: Environmental > Terrestrial > Soil > Temperate forest >...
ATTTTATTAAACATTACTTTTGCCGCAAAACAAAGGTTGCCTGTGGCACCACAATTAGAAATTTATATTTAGATGAAGGCCTTTATTTTCGACCTTAACGGCACCATGATTAATGACATGCCCTATCATACCAAAGCATGGCAAAACTTGTTAAACAACCAGCTTGGCGGCAATTTTACCTGGGAAGAGGTGAAACCGCAGATGTACGGAAAAAACCAGGAAGTATTGGTCAGGATGTTTGGCCCCGATCGTTTTTCGGCAGAAGAAATGGATACTTTTTCGATGGAAAAAGAAAAAGCCTATCAGCAGGAATTCCTGCCTTACCTGGAGCTGTTGCCCGGGTTACACGATTTTTTAGAAAACGCATATCAAAAAGGTATTCCCATGGCCATCGGCTCGGCGGCTATACCTTTTAATATTGATTTTGTACTGGATAACCTCCACATCCGCCATTATTTTAAGGCAATAGTAAGCGCCGATGATGTTGAACTGAGCAAACCCCACCCGGAAACCTTTTTAAAAGCCGCCCACTTGTTAGGCGCCGACCCGGCCGAGTGCATTGTATTTGAGGATGTACCCAAAGGCGCCGAAGCTGCTGCAAATGCAGGAATGAAAGCCGTTGTGATCACCACCACGCATGAGCCCGCTGAGTTTACCCATCTGCAAAATGTGCTGTACTTTGCACCGGACTTTGAAGGCGAGTTTGTAAAAAACCTGGTTGGCTAAACTCAATTTTGCCATTATGGCATAATGAATTTGTGATTTGTCCTTATCGCCGGTAATCGCCGTTTTTATTGTTAAGGCAATTTGTCAACTATTACATTAGGCACACCGTCAGCAAAGGGCCGCTCCAATGGCGTATTGCGCGGGGTATAGTTATTGAAAAAACCGCAGTTGCGCAGGTAAAATGATTTCCCGTCAACGCCGCCGCTGTAGTCCATGCGGTAGCCTTTTGCCCCGGTGTTATCAATGGTAAATTTTGCCTTATTTAATTCGGTCCATTTGCCATTTCCGTCGCCTATCCAGGCATTGTTAAATTGTACTTTGCGGGCGTGGGTGCCTTGTTCAGGTTCAAAATTCTCTAAAAACGAGTGGAGATGTTTTAAATAGGTATTGGTATTTGGCCGGCTAAAACTGGCAATCAGCCGCCAGTGGCCCTCTTCAGGCGCAAAAAACCAGGCGGTATAGGTTGTGTATTTATCGGCACCAGGTTTAGCGTTTATTAAAAATTTGTAGGTGTTGCCGGCTTTCCAGTTATACAGTAAATAACTCTGTCCGCCGGAACCTTCATTGCCAAACTCGCCGGTATGAACGTTTTCGCCCTTTTTTAGCATTTTTATTTTCTGGTCGTCCGGTATTTTCTTGGGGTCGTCAGTTTTAAACGGGCTCCATACCGAAAACAGGATATGCCGTTCAGTTGACGAGTTCACCTGCATCCCAAAGTAGCCCTCGCCGAATCCGCAAGCCATAAAATACGATCCTAAAACGTCATTTTTCTTCGGCACGGTAACCTCGTTATAAAACCATTCAATGTTTTCTTTTTCAGGGTAGATGTAGCTTAAATGTACCGATGGCCCGCGTCGCCCCCAGTAAAAAAAATCGCCTTCGTTGTCCTTCACATAAGCTGTGTGTTTGTCAATTGCATCGCCCGTTAACTTCATATTATTTATATCAGCATAAACCGCCCCCGATTTATTTTGAGCTTTAATTTTAAAGGCAATGTAACCGGTATCATTAACTGTCCATTCGCCAACATAATGGTCTTTAAAATCTGCGCCTGTTACCAACAGTTGCTTTGTTTGATTTGCTGCGGTAACTGACAGGATACTTTCGCCCGCAGGCACTTTCAGGTTGAGCCGTAATTTCACAGTTCCTTTTTTAGCAAAGCGTACGTATGCTGTGTATTCGGCATTTGGGTTGGTCCAGTTCACAATGCCGTCGTTGCTAATATTGCCGCCAAGGGTGTCTTTATCAGTTCGCCAGCTGTTCCCTCCGAGGGGAACGGTGATGATGGTGTCAGTATTGTGAATGGGTGACGCGGCAAAGCCCTGATAGGACAATGCCAATAGGATGATTGCAACGGCCGCAAATGCCTTATTAAATTTCATGCTGCCAGGTTTTTAAAATAATGTTGTTCAGTGTTTCTTTTGCTTCTTCCAGTTTTTTTACCAGTTGAATTTGGGCCCTCGTCCGCTGCAGGTTATGCCATGGCGAGTGAATTTTGTAATAAGTATCGCCATTTAAATAATCTGTTAAAAACCGCACACTCTGCATATAGGGCAGTAACAAAACCCCGTGTATTAATGAGTTTACTTCGCCTTCGGTTAAAAAGCGCGATGCTTGCCGCAAATCCCCTTGGTATACGCTGTAAATAACGGCATGTTAAGGTTTATCCGCTCTAACTCCGGTTCGTCCTCGGGTGCGTTATTGATAATGGTGCGTATTGCATCTCCAAAATCATAAGCTGCAAAGCCGGGCATTACCGTGTCCAGGTCAATTACACACTGGGCGCGGTCATGCTCGTCCAGCAACACATTATTAAATTTGGTATCGTTATGGATAATTCTTTCCGGTATTTTCCCCTCGCGGCCCAGTTGCAATATCGAGCACATTTGCTCCCGCCGTGCGTTTACAAATTCAACTTCCGGTTGTAACTTATTAAGCCGCTGTGCTGTGTCACTTGCAATTGCTTTATCAAGGTTTTGTAGTCTAAATTCGATATTATGAAAGTTGGGAATAGTGTCGATTAGGAGTTTCGGATCCAGGTCTGCCAGTAATGCCTGGAAGCGGCCGAACGCTTTACCACCTTCAAAAGCCTGTTTTTCGGTTAGTACCTGGTCGTAACTTTTGGTATTGGCTAAAAAAATAAAGACGCGCCAGTAATTGCCGGTTTCATCTTCAATAAAATAATCGCCTTTGCTGGCTTCTACTGGGGTGAGTATTTCTTTGCTGATATCGGCGCTCCGAACAGTTACCAATTTTTGTCGTAAATGATTGGTTACAATTACCAGGTTGTTCATTAACCCCGGTACATCTTTAAATACAACATGATTTATTTTCTGCAGCAGATAATTATGCCCGGTAGTGGTTATAACGCGGTAGGTATCATTAATATGGCCGGAACCAAACTGCCTGGCCGAAACCAGTTGGCCGTCTGCCTTAAACGCCGAAAAAATATTCTGGATAGCCTGATCTGTCAATGTCGATTTTATTTTGAGGGTGTAAATATCGTATTTTATAATAATTGCAACCGAACCCAGTTTGTTAATTTGTTGACGATACCATAAACACGGCTTAATTTTAAAACAATTATCTTAGTAATTCAATTTCAATCATGACAGCTATTAAAAGAGTAACCATTTTTTTTCTGTGGATATTGTCCGCAGCAAGCATAGCAAAAGCACAAAAAAAGATAACCGAGGGTACTATAACCTATTCCATGGCCTATGATTTACCAGCCGATAAGCAAGTTATAGCGGCTACACTTCCAACCGAAGTCACTTTTTATTTCCGGGGCGATTCTTCTGCCGCCATCTTTAACCAGGGCGTGGCTACCGTAAAAGGTGTGTCCGATTTTAAAGCCAACTTTCATAGCCTGTTGATTGATATTCCATCATCCTTACAAAAAATTGCGGTGGTTTTAACGCCGGCCGAAATTGAACAGGAAAAGGCCGCCATTCCGCAGCTTACCGGTGTAAAAGGAACCGAAAAACAAGTGATTGACGGTTATAACTGCACAAAAGAAATAGTTACCGACCCCAAAACCGGGGCGACTTATGAGACCTGGATAACAAATGATATTGATCTGCCGCCAAATTCGGTAAGTAAGCCCGTGAGTATTTTTGGCGGTGTGCCGGTTAAATTTATAACCTTTAACAGCGGATTAACAATTAAAGCGGAAATAAAGGAAATTAAGGAAGTAGCTGTTCCTGTTGGCTTTTTTACACCTACAAAGGACTATCAACCAATGACCTATACCGAATTAAAAGCAATGGGCGGTAAAAATTAAGGCGTTAAATGGATATAAATAAGTTGATTAAGTTGAATTGAGTTAGGGTGGGGTTACTTAAGAACGAACTCATTTTAACTCACTACAACCCATTCCAACCCATTCTAACTTAATCAACCTAATCAACTCATTTCCCCCCGCCCTTATCTACCCTGTCGTAAAATTCATTTTGCAATTGCAGGGTTTTGGTATCATCTTTTACAACTTTGAGCGCCTTTACAAACGAAGCTATTTCGTGGTCGGTAATAAACTTGCCGAATCCGGTTGTGGCTTGCGCGCCTTCGCCGGCATAGTGGTTGGGGAACGACGAATACCACCAAATGGGCGTATAAAGGTCGGGCAGTGATGATCGTTTTTGGTCGGCGCCGCTTTCATTCGCAGCGCGGTCCATCCGCATCAGGTCGGGACGATAATACAACAATACCGAAGTTTCTGACTCTCCCGCATGTTCATCACCCTGGATCGGCGACTTATGCATTTTGCGGTATTCGGTCGCATAATCCTTATCATTTTCAGGCTCATACAAATAAACCGCATAGCTATGCCGCTTATTTAACAGCGATTGCATAAAGAAATGCAAAAACTCCGGGTTGCCGCCGTGTCCGTTAAGTATCACAATTTTATCAAAGCCATTACGGGCTATTTCATCGCAGGTGGCTTCCAGTAGGGAATAAATAAGATTGCTCGGCAGGGCAAAAGTGCCGGGCTGGTGCCTTGCTTCGTTTATCTGCCCGTAAAAATAGTCGGGGAAAATAACGGCATATTCCTCCTTCACGGCATGATTGGCCCACTCGCGCACATGGATCAGGTCGGTGCCGATGGGGGAGTGCGGACCATGTTTCTCAAGAATGCCAATGGGCAGGATGCACGTGCGGTGCGACTTTTCCAACGCTTTCGGAAAATCGCTTGCCACCAATTCATCCCAGCGCGCCGGGATATCCTGGGCAAAGGTGTAACCCGAAAAAATCAACGCAACAAAGCATAGTAGGTAAGTTTTCATAATTCAAAAAGGTTTATAAATGGTTTATAACGAAATTTGGTATCGGTAAATTCATATTATCATTTCTCCAATACAAAAGTAATATTGGTCCAGTTGGCGGCAGCCGTTGCGCTATGGATAATTTCCTTTATTACCCAGCCTTCATCCAGGTAACGGTTAACATAACTAACCTCATAAGCCGAATGCCTGTTGGTAACGCTTTGCTCGTAAACATTAATATTTACAGTGATAACTTTTTGTGCCATGATGTATATTGGTTATATTTCAAAGGTAATATTTAAGTCGGAAAGTCGGGAATCCCGATAGCTATCGGGACCGAAAGAATGGTAGCAATTATGCACGAAGTTTTAAAAAATAGTTTAACGGGTTTGATCAATTTGTCTGATGAACAATGGCAGACAGTATTCAGGTACTTTAAACCGAAAATCACCAAAAGAAACGAGATACTTTTAGAAAAAGGCCGTATTTGCCCATACATGTATTTTGTAACCAAAGGCGCTTTAAGGATATTTTTGGTAGATGACAATGGGAACGAATCGACCCGTTTTTTAGTTTTTGAGGGCAGGTTTGGCACGGCATTCCCGAGTTTTACCCTGCAGCAGCCATCGGTCGCTGCTATTCAAAGCGTGGAAGCATCCGAAGTACTGGCCATTAGCTACCAGGACTATCAGACCATGCTGCGCGAGGTGCCGGGCTGTGAACGAATGGTCAGGATTGGTTTGGAAAGGGATTATATCGATTCGATATTGCGGATCGAGAGCCTGATAAGTATGGATGCAAAAGACAGGTATAATATGCTGATGGAAAAAAATCCAGCCCTGATACAACGATTACCCGGCAAAATAGTAGCAGATTATTTAGGAATATCCCAGGAGACCCTGAGCAGGTTGAAAAGCGGCCCGAAAAGCAGGAGGTCTTGACGCGTAGTCGATAGTCGATAGACCATAGTCCATAATGCATCGACCATTGACCATTGTCCATTGACCCAATGACTAATGACTCAATGACCAATGACCAACAAGGTTTACACAAAGTTTCCACTTTTCAAAATGCAGGTATTTACCTGCCTGTAAATCAATGTATTGAAAAACAGGTGGGTTTACACTTTTGCGCATTTTCCGTCACTTTCGTCTTTGTCGATGTTGTCACCAACAAACCGGCGGGCTATGCTACGCACACCTGGCATAGCTGAACACGTTATTTTATGAGTTGATTTACCTGCCGGCAATTTTCAGTTCAGCGTTCCATTTTTTCACGCGGAACACCGTGGAACACTGTGAAACACGCTGATAGTCAATATGTTCCACTTTTTTATTTTGATTGAACATGCGCAAGTTGTTGATAATCAATTGTTTCATGAAATTAACTTTTTGATGCGATCATTGTAATTAATTGATAATCAAATGTTTCACATTTTGGGATGATGAATTTAGAGCCCGGTCCTGAAATAGGTTTACACTTTTTGTTGATTTTCCGTTTCAGCAGGGACTCACAGAGTACCCTGCGTTTTCCCCGGGATATTGCAGCGTAGGGGCTCGTTCCGGAGCCCCGGCGACAAACAAGTTACCGGCTTATAGCAATCGGCAATATCATTTTTAAGGCTTTAAATACTTTTTTAATAGTAATTGCAACTCATGCAGCCTTTCATCCAATCCCGGTTTTAATTTCAAAATATAGTTTTGAAGGTCGGGAAGTAAATCCTTATTGACAACCGTAAGGTCTAAAAAATGATTTTCATATTTGCCATCTTCCTGGGATAAGGCTGCCACCAATAATATGGAAAGATCAAGGACACGGTGCAGCGGAAGTTCCTCACTTTCCCGACTCCATTTATCGCCGGTATGGCGCCAAACCTTAGCAGATATTTCATCTTCGTCCCAGGTCGCCTGTCCCAGGGAAAGGGCTCTGGCATCAGTTTGGGTCGGGCTGTAAGGTCCGTCATTCTGCCTATAGTCTACGGTAGATATAATGGCCTTATGTGTTAAATGGCTGTTTATAGGTGCTTTCTCTTTCATTAGATATAACTGGTAATGTGATAGCTGTATTTCTTTTTTTCCGTATTTCGTTTCAACTGCCAAAACGGGTAATTGGCCTCGATCCACTCAACCACATCCTGATGCGGATGTTTATATTTATTATTTGTGCCATAATTAACAACCATCTGTGATAGTCCTAAATCGTTAAGATCGAACCATTCATACCAGCTGTGGGTTGAACCATGATGAGGCACTTGAAAAAAACGTGTCCAGGGAAGCGCCCCAGCTATATATGCCGGGTAGTTAATTGTATTTAAATTGCAGTCGCCATTTAATATAGTTGAGCAATATTTGCCGCTATAGAGTGGTGTTTTTCGAAAAGACTCAGTATGTCGTTGCCCGAGCGGGCCGTGCATTACAACAAGCCCGGTCTCATTTATATCTCCAAAAAAATCAATATGGGCCTTCTTTAACTTAGCACGGGCTTTAGCATTAATCGTCATTTGTCGCAGATCTTGATAGGTCACATAGTCTCCAGCCAGATTTAATTTGAAAATTTCCTTTAATTTTTCGCGGAACCTCCAGATCATTCGTGGCGACTGTGGTTTTTGATGAAAAAAAAATTCCCAATAAATACCTGAACGAATAGTTCCGTGGCCTTTTGCCAATTCGGCTTTAGTCCCTGCATGTTGCATGAACTCCATTTTCTCAGGGTCATTATGAAAGCCTGTTGGTTTAAACATTACTATTGGACGTAAAGACACATCGGTTATGCTTTGCCGGGGCTTATCTTCGTTTGAAAGGTGATCATATCTAAATCCCGTTGGAGGACCGCCTGGATTAATATTTGCGTCGGATTCTTCATCATTACCGTCAATGAATATGATTCGATCCACATTTAAATTTGTTAGATAACCGGCTGGATCGGTTATAAAACTGAAATAATCGTCATCATCGGTTCCATCGGATATCGCCTGGCTAAAATATATACTAATACGCTCTTCATTTGTTAAATATGGCAGAATAGCAATTTTACATTTAGTTTCCTTTAGCAAGGATGGTAACTGGTTAACGTGGTCGGCATCATAATGAGAAAGCACAAGTACATCGATCTCCTTTTTATGATGACCGGCAAGAAATTGTTTGAATTCTTTTATTTCTTCTCTTAGTACTCCTGCACCTTTTGTACTACCACAATCAAAAACAAAACAAAACTTATCGCGCCCATGCGCATTGATCAGGCCTGTATAAAAACAGCCTTGCCCGGCTTTGTGAAAAGTCCATTCTGATAGAAGTGTCCTCATATTTGTGGCTCTTGGTTGGTGATAGATTTAATGTTAGAACTAGGCAAAATTTTATCTCTGTAAGATTGCAGGCGCGCCCCCCTGAACGTTTTAAAACTTTCAAGATCAGCCGGGGAAATATTAAAGTCCATCAATTTATTTTCAGCGCGATCCCAGGCATCCGCCTCCCTTTCAAGTGTTAACACTGGGCTTATATGTATTTCATCAGTTATGTTTGGTTGTAAAGTATGGCCGTATTCATGTAAAATAGACCAAACGATTGTTAACGGGTCAACCCTGTCTTTAATGCCTATAAAAAGATTATATACATAGCAACCTTTTAGCCTATCCGGATTAACATATGCCCCCACCGCGTACTCGTCAAATCGTACCAAACCTCCATGCCTGAAAAAGGCCATAAAAACAAAGCTTAGGATATCTTTATAACCAGCCAAAACAGGAAACCTAGCCAACGTTTCCCGCATAATATTGTTATAAAAACCCTCTATTTCTTTCTCCGTCCAAATATTTTTGTTCTCCATAAGTATTATATATTTTAATGATTTTATTTAAATTTTGTTCACCCTTGTTACTTATTTTGCCGTTAATTGCGGTAAAAAATTATTGATCTCCACCAGCAGATTATATCTTAATAACAAGTTTTGCTCTTTTGAAATGTAATCTCCGGAATCAACTTTTGCCAGTCCGAATTTAACGGATAGGAAACCACTAATTGCACCTATTTCACGATACACTGTAATTTCTAAACCGTTAAGTAAGGTGTAGAGAACTGCATCCGCGCTCGTTTGATCGAAAGTTTTATCGGTTTCTACAAGATAAGGTACAAGCTTAGGGATCATATCAATTAAAATATCAATGGCCAGTTTCGCGGCTTCTATGGCAGAACCGATATCTTTGATATTTTGAATGTATTTGTTGAAGGCATAGGCTGATGTGATGTCCAATAGTTTATAAAATTCGGGCCCGATGGAATAATGGGCATTGATCAAATGGTTTACATATCGAGTTACCTTATGCTCATTTTTAAACTCAGCCAATAAGTCAAAATTTAATAAAACGATACATGCCATTTCAAGATCAAAACCAAAGTCGCTTAGCGTGTTCAGTTTTAAATTTTTGAATAAAGGATGATGTTCCTGCAATAATGGGTAGGCTTCATCAAAATTCAATTGTTTAAGTTTGATAAGGTAATTTAACGATAAACCGTCATGGTTCAGTTCAACCCGATACTGAAAAAAATCTTCCGCTTGTGGTTTCAATTCAGGGTATTTGGGCCAGTTTTCTGCCAACAATTTCGTTTTTAAATTTAAAAGATAATTGTTATTACCTTGAAAGTTAAGGCCGTAATCTAACCAGTAAAGGGCTGTTGCTATGTTTCCTGTTTGCTGGTAACTTTCTGCGACCCAGTATAACCCGCTAACATAATTAGGCTTAGTCGTTTTGTTAATGGCAATTGCCTTAATGAAATATTCGAGCGCCTCGTGGTATTTTCGAAAGTCTTTGGCCAGTGCAATCCCCATACTAAATAAGGCTTCGAATAAATTGGAGTCTATTGAAAGCGCTGTTTGATAGCTTATTATTTCTTCCCCGTGATCGCCTAGGTTACCTTGTGACGTGCCCAGGTTTTTCCAGCATTGTGCAAAATAAGAATCCTTTTTAAGGCTGATTTTATATTGTTTGACGGCTTCAAGGTTGTCGCCAAGTGCCGCTAAGACGTTAGCATAGTTGTAATGTACAAGATTGGAAGCTTTCTCATTTAACGATTTTGTGAAAATGTTTCTGGCCTGTATAATCTTCCCTTTATCCATAGTGGCAATGCCGTATTCAGCCATAATGCAGGCTTTTATCTGCATTAAGTTGTCTTTAGGATATATTAAAAGAAGGTCGTTAATAATTGTGAGTGCTTCCGGGTATCTGTAACTCTGAAAAAGACTCCAGCATAATGCTTGAAGAATGTTCAAATTATGAGAACCCGGTTCTATGAGTTGCCTAAACAAATATATTGCCTGCTCATAGCGGCCATCATGATATACTTTCCATGCCGCCAGTTCCAGATTATCGTGTATTTTGGATATATCAAAATCACTAATAAAAGACCTGTTGTTAAAAACAGTTTGAACATGATTTATCACTAAATCCCATTTTAATAAGGTTAGAATATTTGTTTTAGGTACATTAATGATATATTCTTTCTGGCCTTTCGAAAGATCAATATCATGGTCATTGAGCCATGACCAATAAGCTTCTTTTTTATCGGCTTCGTAAACTACTATCATTATTGGCTCCAATCTAACCTTATAATAACTGATCGTAGAATGTTTCAAAACTGCTTTTGCAAAATTCGGATCGCTACTTTTCTGATGCCCTTTAAGCTGTATAGAAAAGTTTAGACCGGTTACTTGATAATTCAAACATATTTCAACCTGATAATCCAATCCGTAATCATTAGAAGGAATATTGTAAATCCATTCATCGGGGATCAATCCTACAAGAAATTTTTTAGCTTTTGTATCTAAGACGTGATTTGCAGGCCGTTTAGGTTTGGTCATAAAGAATTATAAACATCAAATTTAGTGATTGCTGTAGATAATTCACTTATGGGGAGATATTTTATTATAAAGCCTATAACTTTAGTTAGTCTTCGTATCTTCGGCTGGTTCAAACGTCACATTCATCCACAAATGTCGCCGCAAGCCAAAAGAGGCAACAGCACTCATGCCCCGCTGCCAGCTATCCCCCGAGCCAGCCTCCGCAATTTCCCCCAACGCCCCACCATCTTTCCCATTTATTGACATTTGTCAACATCATTGCTATTGAATATAACTTGCTTTGTGCACGTTAAACCAATACAACATGAAAACAGCGATATTTAAATTTCTGATAATCTTAACTTATAGCCTCGCGCTTATTTCACCCGCGGCAAACGCCCAAAACATTGGCGAACAAACTTTTCATTTTAAGGACGAAAGCCGCAACCGGCCCGTGGTTACCGAGGTATGGTACCCTACAACAGACGTGTTAGTGCCCAAAAACGAGGGTAGTTACCCTTTCATTCACGTGCCGTCCATCAGGAACGCATCTATCCCGCAAAAAAAATACCCATTAATTTTAATTTCGCATGGCACCGGCGGCGGCAGGATTACGCTGGAGTGGCTGGCCGACAAACTGGTGCAAAATGGCTTTATTGTTGCCGCAACAGATCATTACGGTAACACCTACGACCATAAAATTGCCGAGGATTTTGTTGAACCATGGAAAAGGCCGCTGGATATCAGCTTCGCGCTAACATCTTTATTAAAAGATACCTTGTTTGGCAGCCGCATAGATACGGCCAGGATAGGGGCGGCCGGTTTCTCCATTGGCGGCTATACTGTTATAGCCCTTGCCGGCGGACGGTTGGATTTTAATGCGTTGCTGGCCTATTTGAACACGCCCGGTGGGAAAAAAGAGGCAACAATTCCGGAATTCCCCAACCTACTGAGTAAGATTGATACAAATGCCGTGCTGGCATCATTTAAAAATAGTCCGCCCTTAAAGGACAGCAGGATAAAAGCCTTTTTTGCCATTTGTCCGGCCATAGGCCAGGGATTTACAACCAAAGCGCAGTTTTTAAGTATAAACAGTCCGCTTTATATTGTTGGCGCGCAAAGCGATAGTATTGCCCCGGTAAAAACCAATGCCCAGCATTATCACCAATTGATCAGCAATTCCAAAATAACCATAGTACCCGGCAAAGTTGGGCACTATGTATTTTTAAATGAGGCCGTTGAACCGGTTAAAAAACAGCAACCCTTTGCCTTTAGCGACGACCCCTCGGTAAGCAGGCACAATGTACATAAACAGGTAGGACAGCTGGCTGTGGATTTTTTCAAAGAAAATTTGAAATAAAATTCCGCCTGCTGACAGGCCTTTGTCATTAAAGGTTTGTACTTTGGTTTAAAACAAAGTTCACCTGCAAAAATGACAAACCCCGACATAGCCCAACTGCGACTTTACAACCAGCATATTTCCCGCCAAATATTTACAAAACCGCACGAGGTGGTAAAATATCTTGGCGCGGTGCAGGCGCAAGACTATGCCGGGGCGAAATGGGCCATAGGCCTCAGGCTAAAGAAAAGCAGCGATGCGATGATCGATAAAGCCATGGCCGATGGCAGCATTATCCGCACCCACGTATTGCGGCCAACATGGCATTTTATTTCACCGCAGGATGCCCGCTGGATGATTGACCTGACGGCGCCGCGCATCAATGCCCAGGCGGGCACCTGGTTCCGTAAGCTTGAGCTTGACGCAAATGTTTTTAAACAAAGTAACGACGCACTGGCAAAGGCACTTTCCGGCGGCAAACAGCTGGATAGGGCAGCCGTAATGACTGTTTTAAACGAAGCGGGCATAAAAACAGATGACCTGCGGTTTATTCATTTGCTGATGCGTGCCGAACTGGACAAAGTAATATGCAGCGGCGGCCGGCAGGGTAAGCAGTTCACTTATGCGCTTTTTGATGAGCGCGTTCCCGCCGGCGGCAATTTCGACAAGGACGAGTCCCTGGCCAAACTGGCGGAACGATACTTTTTAAGTCGTGGCCCCGCCACTTTACCCGATTTTACCTGGTGGAGCGGTCTCAGCGCCACGGAAGCCAAAAGAGCGCTCGAAATGGTAAAGTCAGGACTTTCGTCCATTGAAATAGCGGGCCTGCAATACTGGCTGGCAAAAGATCAGCAGGATATCGCCGGCAAAAGCCCGGTTGCCCATTTGCTGCCGGCATATGATGAATTCGCGGTAGCGTATAAAGACCGTACAGCCATTGTAAACCCTAAATATTTAACACAGGCCCGGTATGTTATTTTCGATCCATCGATAGTGGTAAACAATCAGGTGGTTGGTACCTGGAAACGGGTGTTAAAAAAGAATTCCGCCGACATCAGCCTGAACTTATTTGGAAAGCTTAATAAAACGCAGCAAAAAGCCGTTGGGGCAGCCGTGCAGCGGTATCGGAAATTTATTGGTTGATGATCAGAATCATAACCGCAACATCTGTTTTTTTTTGGAATGACGGAGCTTTCTTGTCAGCAGAAGAGCTTCGGGAAAAATCCGGAAAAACAGCAGGCCCGTGAAGTGGCCTGGGGCATAGGAACTTTTTGCATACAGGGTCTTGACGCGATAGGGTCGCCCGGCAAAAAGATTCCAGCCCCCGCTGTTTTTCCGGATTGCGCGGCAAAGGCCCAGTGTGGCAAAGAAGCATTTCTGCTGACTTGATTTTTGGTTACTTTGTATCAAGACAAAGTAACAGCCCCCGCGGCAATTGAGCGGCTACGTCTCAGAATAAGAGTTAAATGATCTCGGAAAATAGGCTCACCTGTGTTTAATTTTTTGTGATAACTTAAACCTTCATTAGCTTTTTTACTACAAATGCACACCGAAAAAATCGTCCATCAACCCGCGCCTTTAATCCATGTTATACATTTGGCAGCCGATGCACTTTTGTAATGTCAATAACGACAATACAAAAAGCCAATACAATGACGCGATTAACAGCATTGAATCCTGACAATACCACAGGAAAAGCAAAAGAATTATTTAACGGCATCCAAAGCAAATTGGGGATGGTGCCCAACATGATGCGCGCGATGGGCAACTCGCCGGCCCTGCTCGAGGGTTACCTTAACTTGAGCGGTGCACTGTCGCACGGTGCATTAGGGGTTAAAACCGGCGAACTGCTGGCGCTAGCCGTTTCAGAACGCAATGCCTGCGACTATTGTCTCTCGGCCCATTCCTTTATCGGCGAAAAGCTGGTTCATATTGATCCAACCACATTAAATAACGCCCGCCATGGCAACGCCGCCGATATAAAAACCAACGCAGCCTTAAAATTTGCAACCTTACTGTTGGAAAAAAACGGCCTGGTAAATGATGAGGATGTCAACACCGCAAAAGCTGCCGGACTAACCGAAGGCGAGATCGGCGAAATTGTGGGACACGTCGCACTGAATGTATTAACCAATTTCTTCAACAATACCGCCAATACCGAAATTGATTTCCCGGTGGTGACAGCGGCAGTTAACGCCTGAAGCAACGCCCGTTAAATCTCATCGAACCGTAAAAGTTAACGGTAACCGCTTAACTTTTACGGTATTCGCTAATTTTACTCACAATTACTAGCATTCAAATGGAAAATAAAAGATATCCGCTGCCGCCCTTTAACATGGAAACTGCTTTGCAAAAGGTACAGGCTGCAGAGGATGCATGGAATACAAAAGACCCCGAAAAAGTTTGCTTAGCCTATACTATTGATACCGAATGGCGCAACCGCACCGACTTCATCAACGGACGGGAAGAGGTAAAGCAGTTTTTAAAACGCAAGTGGGAGAAAGAATTGGATTACAAACTCAAAAAAGAGCTCTGGGGATTCCGGGAAAACAGGATGGCTGTAAGGTTTGAGTACGAATGGCACGACGAAGCTGCCAATGGTATCGAAGTTATGGAAACGAGCTATGGGAATTTGATGAAAATGGCTACATGAAAAAAAGATTTGCCAGCATAAACGATTTGCAAATTAACGAAACGGAGCGTTACTTGTAATTTCACCCAAAGACTCGATGGCATTCACTTCTACATAACCCATTTTTTTTCGAAACTTCGGCTGCAGCTTCTTTCGGTCTTTTCTGACTTTCTGACTAAACAACTAATCTCTAACCTCTAATCTCGATGCTCCACACCCAAACCGCTTTTACATTGGTAAACCCGCAAAATGGCAACTTGTCGTTTAAATTGCTTGCGTTTGACGATGACAGCTATTTTGATCATCTGCAACGGCATAATTACTACACCATTATATGGGTTACCAAAGGCAGCGGAAAACTGAAAACTGATTTCGCGGAATATTCATTTGATCAAAATACACTGTTTACGTTTTCACTTTATCAGCCGTTCATGATAACGGCGGATAAGGGGATCGAAGGGGTGATCCTGAATTTTCACCCCGACTTTTTCTGTATCTATAAACATCATAAAGAGGTAGCCTGCAACGGCATCTTGTTCAACAATATTTACGAGGCTCCATTTATTAAGGTAGATGAAAAATCGGCAGGCACCTTCAATATGTTAATTGAACAGGTGCGAACCGAAATGCAGAACCCGGCGTTGGCGCAATACGAACTGCTGGTATCGTACTTAAAAATATTTTTGATTACTGCGGCGCGGATAAAAACGGCAGAAAAACAACTTGACGGACAAGCCATCAACGAAACAAAAGAGCCCTTTATTCTTCAAAACTTAAAGGACGCCATCGACGAGCATTATAAAAACAAACACTCCGCAAGCGATTACGCCGATATGCTTAACATCTCTGCCAAAGCTTTGGCCAAGCTCACCAAAAACCATTTCAATAAAACGCTAACCAACCTGATTGCAGAGCGGATTGTCATCGAAGCAAAACGCGAACTGTACCTCACCAATAAACCTGTTAAGGAAATAGCATTTGAGCTGGGTTATGATGACGAATATTATTTCAGCCGGTTTTTTAAGGCCAATGCCGATGTATCGCCGCAACTGTTCCGGGAGACGGTAGGTTTTGGTAAAGCGGAATCGCATTAGCGAAGCTTATTTGGGGCTAAATGCGGCTGGTTTGCCAATTTTATGAGACGATAAAAAATAAAAATCGGCAATAATTCATTTGCTTTCTTTATTTTCATCACCTGTATGCAAAACTCTTTTCCCCTGTTAAAAAAACTTTTTCTGGCTTGTGTTATTTCTCTTTTAAGTTTTACAACGTTAAATGCGGCGACTCCTGTGGTTCATTCTTCGCCCAAACCCACCTGGTTAAGTGTTTGTAAACCTTATGATAAAAAGCCATCGTCGCGTACGGTTGAAGGCGGTTACTTTTTTGAACTGGTAGAACATCAAATACAAGTTGAAAAACAAGCCGATTATCACCATAGCATCAGGGAAATTGTTTCGCAGGCCGGAATCCAAAACGGATCGCAGATATCGGTTAGCTTTGACCCTACTTTTGAGCGGGTTGATTTTCACGAAATAACCGTTTGGCGCGATAATAAACCCCAAAACCGCCTGGATGTTTCCGCATTTAAAGTGCTGGCCGATGAAAAGGACCTTTCGAACTTTATATACCAGGGCACTTATACTGCACTAATGATTTTGAGTGATATCAGGAAAGGCGACCGGATTGAATATTCCTACACCATTACCGGCCGAAACCCCATATTTCACAGTAAATATTGCGATTTTCTGTATCTGCAATGGTATCAAACAGTTGCACATCAATACACTTCGTTAATTTTTTCCAGGGGGCGAAAGCTGAATGTGAAAGCGTTTAATGGCCTTTCAAACCCACATATAAGCACATCAAATGGTTTAAATGATTACGAGTGGGAAGATTTTCAGGTAAAACCTGCCATTGATGACGACAGTGCCCCATCGTGGTTTGATGCAAGGGCCTATGTGCAGGTGAGCGAATTTGACAGCTGGAAAGAGGTGACCGATTGGGCGCTCAGTATAAATCCACCAAAAATTAATATCAGAGGCGAATTGGCCACGCAGATAGCAAAGCTAAAATCGGCATCAGGAGGAGATACGCTAAAATATTTTAGGAGCGCGGTAAAAACCGTGCAGGACGAGGTAAGGTACATGGGTATAGAAATTGGCCAATACTCCCATCGTGCCAATGGCCCCGACAAAGTATTCAGCCAGCGCTATGGCGATTGTAAAGACAAATCGCTCTTGCTGGCCTCCATGCTGCGCGCAGGTGGTATTGATGCCGATATGGTCCTGGTAAACTCTAATCAGGGAGATTTGGGGCGCTTTCTCCCGGCGCATAATGTATTTGACCACGCCGTAGTAGTGGCCCGGTTAAACGGAAAGCAGGTTTGGGTTGATGCAACAATAGGCTATCAGCGCGGCACCGGCACCGATATTTATTTCCCCGACTATGGCAAGGCGCTTATTTTAAAACCCGGCAATACAGGGCTAACAGTTATCCCGGTTCCGCAAACCGGCAAAACCCTTTGCCAGGAGATATTTACCATAAAAGATGGAAAGTCGCCGGTTAATTTTGAGGTCAAAACAACCTATACCCTTAACCAGGCCGACAGGATAAGGAATAGCCTGGCCACCAACGGTATGGCAGAAACCGAAAAAGACTACCTGGATTACTATGCCAAAACCTACGCCAAAATTGAGTCAAAAGATTCGATAGTGGTTACCGATGATGAGCAAAAAAATGTGCTTACCACCATAGAGAAATACAAGATCAGCGATTTTTTTAAAAAGGATTCTACATCCGGAAAATACAGCGTCTATTTTTATGCTGATTTTATCAAGTCGGAATTCCCATCAGTTACCAACCAAACCAAAACTCCCGTTGATGTAAATTTCCCTTTTAATGAGGATTATACCATTATGGCGATTATGCCCTCGGGCTGGAATGTAGAGCCTGAGCATCACGATATAAAACGCGATGCTTACCGGTTCGCATCAGATTACAGTGTGGTCGGCGACACGCTATCGCTCAATTACCAGTTTGCATACCTGAAGGAGTACGTACCCGTTGATAAGCTGGACGAGTTTAAAAAAGACATGAAGCAGATGAACGACGGGTATCTTAGCTATGGTATTGATATACCCGCCACTGGCGCAGATAGTTCGAACCCATCGCTTAACCAATGGACGCTTAACCTGGCGCTTTTTATCGTTTTGCTGGCCGGCGTTGCGGGGCTGCTGATTTACCGGAAAGAGACGCCCGGTATTGTATTTGAATACGGAAGTACGTTTGTGCCTATTGGCGGTTGGTTAATTTTAGTTGCCCTTGGGTTGATATTAACACCGGTACTTGGCATCATATCGCTGGCTAACGGCAACTACTTTAATATTAACACCTGGAATAACTTTAGTACTTACAGCTATGGTACTTCATTAAAGGCCCATTGGATATTTGAAATAGCCGGCTATGTAATCATTGTTTGCTTTGCGTTGTTTTGTCTTTTGTTGTTTTTTAAACGGCGCGATATATTACCGCGATATATCATCGGTTATTTTATTTTTTGTTTGCTGTTTCACGTAGTCAACTACATATTTATAGCGCTGGTTACACATTATAAAATTCCTTCAAAATATCCCGAAAATATGGTTCGTTCTGTCATTATAGCGGCCATTTGGGTTTCCTATTTTCTGAAGTCGAGCCGCGTAAAGGAAACATTTATAGTACCGTATCCGTCGTACAACTTTAGGTATGAACCGCCTCCTCAAGCGGTAAATGATACAGCTTTGCCAGATAGTTATTAGGTTTTATAAAAGTGTTTCGTCATATCAGCTTTTCATTCCGCAAGTTTTTGCTTTTTTTTCCCTGCTTTATATTTAAGGGTTCCCGATCTTTCATTTCCTCAAAACGCGATTTAAAACTGAGGTAAAAGGTGGTGCCAACGCCGGGGAAACTTTCAAAGGTTATTTTACCGTTTTGCAGTTCGGTAAACTCCCTGCAGAGCAGCAACCCAAGGCCAACGCCTTTTTCGTTTTTTGTACCGAAGGTGGAACCCACTTTCAGCGAGAAAATATCCTTTTGCTGTTTGTTGGGTATGCCTAAGCCATTGTCTTTAATTAAAATCCTGCAGTCATTGCCGGTAACATCTGCCGATACCGTAATCTCTCCGCCCGGTGCGGTAAACTTAATGGCATTATTGATCAGGTTGCGTACAATAAGTTGCAGCATATCGGCGTCCGCAATAATATTAACGTCTTTTTTAAGCTGATCAACCAGCCGGATGCCTTTTTCTGAGGCGATGCCTTTATGTATCGTCAGCGTATCCTTTAACGTTTCCTTTACATTTAAACTGCCCAGGTTTACCGTTAACCCATCCATTTGCGCTTTGCTCCAGAAAAGTAAATTCGTAAGCATTTGCTGCGTGTTTTGGGTTGATGTTAGCAGGTCGCGCTTAATCGATAATTTTTCGCTTTCATCAAGTTTATAGTCCGAAAGTATCTCGAGGTAGTTTTGGATCGATGATAAGGGTGCGCGCAGATCATGCGCCAGTATGGAGAATAGTTTGTTCTTGGTATCGTTTAAATCTTCCAGTTCCGCAGCCTTTTGTTCAACCAGTTTTTGTTCGGTATGATAACTCTTCCGGATGGATGTGGTGACCAGGAAAATAAAAAAAACAAGGCAAATATAAGTGTACCCGGTATCAATGAGGCGACTTTTGCTATCAGTATAAGTGCTTTTGATAAAGCCGGGTTGTAAGTATTCGGTAATCAATAATGTAAAAACAATAATAAGGTTGAGCGAAATCCAGAACCAATACTGCTTTTTGGGGACGATGGAGATGGTCAGGAAATAGGAAAACATAAAAATTAGCAACGTAGGGCCGTTGATTCCTGAATTGTACTTATAGTTCACGATCAGCAACATATTCATCACAATCATGTACACGATGATGAAACTGTTCAAAATCATTTTGAACCGCGAATAGTAATAGCAAAGCGAGGCGATGGCAAAAACAATAGCCATTACAATGGCAAGCTGCGGTATTCCCAGCAGGTAGTTCAAAAAAATATTGGCAAAAGCGGTAAATGCGGAAACAATGCAAATAACATTGAAGATGCGGGCCTCCAGGGAGAAAGCAGGTGGGCGGCCAATACTATCAGCCCATAAAGATCGCATCATTTTCACTTTTTTTAAATACCTGTTTAGTTTGTGTTATGATCAATTCAATCCAAAAAGCAATCGGCAGGGTACTGTTAAAATGTAAAAAGTTTTAAATAATGCTGTAGTTAATTTGCTTATTTAACAACCCGGTTGTAGATGGAAAGTTTGATCAAACAATCGTTTTATTCCTCTGATTACTAAGCTTTTTTGGCTCAAATTGTATGTTTAATTCCTCAGCGAATAAATTCGGCCCGATTAATTATTAGATAAAGTTAAATAATTACTTGCGATATTCCTTGGGTCATTATTCAAAGAAATTAATATTGCTATATTAGGGTGCGGATATAAAAACTAAATTCTTGTTCATAACCCGATGTGCTTAACAAAAAGGCTGATTTTGTTCCTTTTGCTGTTGAACGCCACTGCGTATGCCCAGCAAAAAATTACCTGGCCGCACCATAAAAAAGCGGTGATTGTGCTTACTTATGACGATGCAATTAATTCACAGTTAAATGTGGCTGTTCCGCAACTGGATTCTGCGCATCTGAAGGGGACTTTTTTCTTAATTGGCGATCTTACAAACGAGACTATCCCCAAATGGCGTGCTGTTGCTAAAAAAGGGCATGAGCTGGCCAATCACACGGTAAATCATCCCTGCGCAAATGCCGCAGATAATCCTGTCGGATCGCAAAACTATACCCCCAACACCATTGTGCGCGAAATTGGGACAATGAATGATCTTTTATTAGCCATTGATGGCAAAGCTACGCGTACTTTCGCTTATCCCTGCACCGAGACAGCGGTTGGCGGCAAGGATTATGTGGATACCCTCCGGCATTCCGGCCTTATAAAATATGCCCGGGTTGGCGGCGACAAGGATGCTATTATAACCGACTTTAGCAAGCTTGATCCTTTCCTGGTGCCATCCTACGGGCTCGAAGGTAATAACAGCGGCGAGGAATTGATAGCCTTCGTTAAAAACGTGGTAGAAAAGGGCGGTATGGGGATCTTTATGTTCCATGGTATCGGCGGCGATTATATAGTAACGCCGGCTCAGTCGCACCGCGAACTGCTGGCTTATTTGAAAAAAAACCAGAAAGATATTTGGGTGGCTACTTTTCAGGAAGCAATGGATTATATTGCGCAGGTTAATAAAGGGAAATGATCCCTTTTGTGCCATCTTAAAAAATGTTCAGGAAAATAGTAAGTAAAATAACCGGTATTGGCCTGGTGCTGGATTATATGTACGACAACGCGCATCGTATAATAACCGGCCTGCCGCGTTTAAACCGGTCGCAAATAACGGCGCACTTGTTTTTAGGCAGTCAGTACAACCTGCGCGGATTGCGAAAACTGAAGACGCTGGGGGTAACAGCCATCGTAAATATGCGGTCGAACAAAGCCTATAGCGACGAGGTGCACGACGGCATAAAGTATCTGCATCTGCCAACAGTCGATAACACAGCGCCACCGCTCGAAACTTTGATAAAAGGCGCTGAATTTATAGACGATGAAATAAAAAACGGCGGAACGGTATATGTGCATTGCCGGCAGGGCCTGGGGCGTGGCCCAACCATAGCCATGGCATACCTGGAGAAACTGGGCCTGACTTATGAGGATGCGTATGCCAAAATCAGGAAAGTGCGCGTGTTTATCAACCCGCAGCGCAGCCAGGTAAAAATGCTGAAGGAACTGGAGGTGTATTACAGAAATCAGCCCCTTGTTAAAAAATGACATCATAAATGCAGCCATCTAAATCCGCAAATATCAATTGGATAAGTAATATCAGGATTATTGCCCTTTATGCAGTAATCGTATTGCATTGCTCATCGCTGTTGCTGATGCAGTATGGCAAAGTACCCATGCAGGAATGGTGGATCGCTGATTTTTTGAATGCCATAACCCGTTTTGCAGTCCCCGTTTTTGTGATGATAACCGGTGCACTATTATTGAACCGCGAATACGAAATTGGTGATTTTTTAAAGAAACGCTTAACCCGTGTTGTAGTGCCCTTCCTTTTCTGGAGTTTAGTTTATGTAGGATATTCGTGGTATAACGAGGATATAAAATTCGGCAGCGATGGGATTGCCAATGTAAGGCAGGTATTGCATTTATTGCTGCATGGTGCATCGTACCATTTATGGTATGTATATATGCTGATAGGGCTGTATTTTTTTATACCGGTTTTAAGCAAGTTTGTACGTAATGCAAGCGAGAAGGAAATAGTATACTTCCTGATTGTTTGGCTCGCTGTGATGCTCATCACCCAACCTTACCTCGTGAGATACAACCCGGCTGTCGATATGCATTATTTTGCCGGATTTGCAGGCTACCTGGTACTGGGGCATTACCTTGCCTATAAGGACTTCAATATCAAAAACCTGCGGCTGTATATGGTGCTGCTGTTTGTATGCAGCATCGTTATTATCGCAGTAGCTTCCAAACTCGTGATTGGTTATCCACAATTCCCCGGTACTATGTTATATGAGCCGGTGAGCCCGGCTGTAGTGGCATTATCCGCCAGCGCATTTATTATCACTAAGTTAACCATGGTACAAATGTCGCCGACGGTAACCCGCATCCGCGATTTCGTGGGCAAGTACAATTATGGTATCTACCTGGCGCACGCCCTTGTTTTATATTTCCTGGATGATCTGGCCGGCATCAGCTATAAGCTTTGCACACCGATCGTCAGCATCCCGCTAACGGCCCTTATCTGCTTTTTAATAACGCTGCCCCTGGTTTGGGCCATCAATAAATTGCCATGGATAGGGAAGTGGATATCAGGATAAAATATCAAACGCTTTGTCAAACATAGTCTTAACCACAAAGGACACAAAGGCATCGCAAAGTGCACAAACAAAAAACTTTGTAATCTCTGTGTTTTTCACTTTGTGGCCTTTGTGGTAAAAACTATCTAACCAGGACAACAAATCCATCATTCGTAAAAACACATCATAAATTCATAATTTTTTTAAGAGATTTGTGCCTCTGCAAACAGGCATCTTTCTGAATGAAAAAACTTACCGAAAAAAACGCGGCATCATACGTAACCATCATCATCGTTATAACCTTTGTGATCCGCTGTTTCATAGCAGCTTATACCGGCCTCGGCAATGGCGAATCCTATTATTTCCGCGGGGCGCTGCGTCTCGATTTAAGTTATTTTGATCAGCCGCCACTGTTTTTCTGGCTTGGTGCGCTCAGTACAAAGGTATTCGGCCTCACCAATTTCGGTATCCGGTTTGCATCGGTGCTGTTGTTTGCCGGGACTACATGGATGTTGTTTTTGGTGACTAAAAAGGTATTTAATGCAAGGGCAGCATTTTGGGCTGTGGTTGTCATGAATTTGAGCGCGGTATTTACCTATGCCATTGCCAGCTGGTATCAGCCGGATGCGCCGCTGATGTTTTTCTGGCTCGTAGCTACCTATTTTATCGTAGAATTAATGGTATGCCCCGGTACCGAAGGTTCCGAAGCCACCCGCAATAGCCGCAAAACCTGGCTGCTTTGGCTCGCCGTTGGCGTGAGTATGGGCCTTGCTACCTTAAGTAAATACCATGTATTGTTTTTGTTTGCCGGTGTGTTTATGTACATCGCTACCAATAAAAGTCAGCGCCATTGGCTGCGTCATCCGGGGCCATATATCGCTGTATTGATCACTCTGATCATGGCGCTGCCCATCCTGTGGTGGAACTCCCAAAACAATTGGGTGTCATTTGTTTTCCAGGGATCGAGGGCCGGCGTAAATGGCGAAGGGTTTAAGCTTCATTTCGATTGGTTTTTTCGCAGCATATTAGGGCAGTCTATGTTTCTTTTGCCCTGGATCTGGATACCTACTATCCGCCAGCTGTTTGTATCGTTCAGACTTCGTAAACAACTATTAGCCTATAGTTTCATATTTTGGATGGCCATATTACCCATTGTTTTTTTTACAGTGGTTACCCTTTGGGCCGATTTGCAATACCATTTTCACTGGCAGGCGCCCGGCTATTTAATGCTGTTTATCCCGCTGGGTTTTGCCATCGACAGGGCGCTGAACAGCGTTCAGGACAGAAAACTCACCCGCAGATGGCTTAATTTTTCAGTTACATTTACGGTCATAACCATAGGTGTGCTCACCCTGCACATGACAACGGGCTTTTGGACGGCATATGGCCCTAAATGGGTAGTTCATCATTTCCACGGCGATACCGTTGACCCCACCATACAAGGCGTAGATTATACCGATATACAAACCCGATTCGAAAAAGAAGGCTGGTTAAATAACCCGAATATTTTTACAGGCTCGCCGCGCTGGTGGCTCACAGGTAAGGTTGACTGGGCGCTTAAAGGCAAAAAAGATATCCTGGTTTTTGATCCGGATGCCCGTAACCTGGCGTTTTTGGTGGATCCTAAAAACCTGGTAGGGAAAGATGCTATTGTTATCGGCGATAAACAACAGCTCTTTGTGGATATGAATGTGAAACCTTACTTCGATACCGTAACACAACTGCCCGATATACAGGTGATGCGTAATGGCCCCGAATACACCCTGCAGGTTTATTACTGCAAAAACTTTCACAAACCGGCACAACCCCGCATGGACATGCCTATTTACAGGCAATTGATAGGTTTGCCGCCGTTTGGTAAATAGTAGCAGATGCGGTTTTTTTAAAAATGCTCTACAAATTGTCGCCCCAACACCAAACGTTCCTATGGAACGTAAAATAAATAATATCTATTTTTCTACCAACCATGCGTCCTTACAGGACGCAAACAAGGGGCTTTTCATCCCATCGGGATGTTTGGTTGGTAGGAAGAAAAATAAACAAGGAGTTAGCGTTCCATAGGAACGCTTGGTGATTGTACTACAATTTGAATTAGGCGCTTGTTTTATTGGCTCCACTTATTTTATGTTGGTAATGTCAATTTTGTTTAAAACAAATTGATTTGCCGGTAATATAATTACGCTGCCCGTAGTATATATTCGTGCAATGAAATTTTTCCCCCTGGTTATTTTTATGCTGTTTTCGAGGATCGTCATTGCCCAAAATATCGATATCATACCCCTTCCGAAATCATTTGTAAAAAATAACGGCACATTTCAGTTAAACGGCAATACCATTATAGGGATGAATGATAACTCCCTGCTGCCTCAAGCCAATTATCTTCAAAATGAACTGCAAAAGTCGCAGGGCATAGCCATAGCCGTCGACCCCGACGAAGGCAAGGCTCAGATTGATTTTAAACTGATAAAAACCGACCAGGTTGAGGGCGCTTATACGCTGAAGATAGATGCAGGCAAAATCACGATTACCGCCGAAGATAGCAAAGGTGTTTTTTACGGCATTGTCTCCCTGCTGCAAATGATCAGGAACCAGCCAACGGCAACTGCCATCAACCTGCAGGCCTGTGAAATAACCGATGCGCCACGGTACCAATGGCGCGGTTTTATGCTGGATGAATCGCGTCATTTTTTTGGTAAGGACAAGGTTAAACAGTTGCTCAACTGGATGGCCTTTTACAAGATGAACAAATTTCATTGGCACCTGACCGATGATGATGGCTGGCGACTCGAAATAAAAAAATATCCCCGGTTAACGGCGGTGGGCGCTATTGGTAACCATACGGATAGCCTTGCACCGGCCAAATATTATACACAGGACGATATAAGGGAAATTGTTGCTTATGCGCAGGATCGTTTTATAACCGTTATACCCGAAGTTGATATGCCTGGCCATGCAACAGCTGCAAATAAAGCCTATCCCGAGTTTAGCGGGGGGAGCATCCCCAAATATGAAAATTACACTTTCGACCCGGCCAACGAAAAGACCTACCAGTATTTAACCGACATCCTGCGGGAAATTAACGGCATGTTCCCGGCGCACATGATCCATCTGGGCGGCGATGAAGTAGCGCTGGGTATACAGGCATGGGCCGGTCGGCCAGACATTACGGCAATGCTGGCCAAAGATAAGTTTACCGAACTCTCGGACCTGGAGCATTACTTTTTTCGCCGCATAGCCGATACCGCCATCAGTTTGGGCAATAAGGTGCTCTGTTGGGATGAAGCCGCCGAAACCGATATGCCCCCAGCCAAAACAATTGTTTTTTGGTGGCGGCAAAACTTCCCCTCGCAGCTACAACTTTCTTTACAAAAAAAATACGATGCGGTGCTTTGCCCAAGGTTGCCGCTTTATCTTGATTTTGTGCAGGATAAAAATCACGTATCCGGCCGCCGGTGGAACGGTAAGTTTTTTAATAGTTTAACCGAAATTTATAATTTTCCCGATAGACAATTGCCCGGCGATGAGCTGCAATCGAACCAGATTCTGGGCATACAGGCTAATTTGTGGACAGAAACCGTTGGCTCGGCAAAAAGGCTTGATTTTATGATCTTCCCGCGTATGGCTGCTCTGGCCGAATCGGCATGGACCAACCAGGCCTCAAAAAACGAAGATTCGTTTAATGAACGGTTAAAAGCCAATTTCGCGCTGTACGATAAAGACGGTATTTACTACTATAACCCTTTCAACCCATCGGCACATCCGGAAGCTATTGACTTTATGCCCCGCATAATTAAACCCGCTCGCAGGGATAAACACCACCGCCATGGGGTTGCTACGCATCACCATAAAGGCAAGGGAAGTACAGCAGAGGGCGGTGTTAAAAAGCATCGTTCCAAAAAACACCAATCGTAATCATTAAACTATAGCTGTAATATTTTCATTAACATTCAATAACGGCCATAATTACCTTTATTTTTATAAAGAATAATTTGAACCGCCATCCAGTAACGCTACATATTTTGAAAAATATCATTTCCAAAAAATATCTTTTAGTAAGTTTTCTATCGCTTTTATTGTTAACCGTATGCGCTACCAATGCCTTTTGCCAGGCCGAAGTTGAACCATGGGGAAACATAACAGGCATCCGGAAACACGGTCAGCTTTTTGATTTTGAGTCGTCCATTAAAGTGATAAAAGGTAAACGCTTTACCGCTACCGGTAAAGAAATGCAGCACCCGAAGTACAAGCGGGTAGGAGATGAGCAGATCATCAATACCAACCTGGATAGCTTGTTTATAAAAGAGATAGTAAAAGATGACGGCTCAGGGAAAATAAAGGTAACCATAACGCTGAATGCCCACGCAGATGCCACCTTCGATGGGGTATATTTTGAGATGCTCTTGCCTGATAATGAATACGGTAAAAGCCAGGTAAAGTTGCCGGGAGCCAGCGGCGAAGCGAGCAGCTTTAACAATGCCGGCGGCAACTACGATGGTATGGCCAAAGGTGCCCTTTTCAGGTCATCAAGCCGGAAACTGAGAGTAAAATTTGATGGTCCTGAAACGGTGATGCTTAGAAAAAGCGACGCGAAAGGAAAAAATGCCCTGCAATTATATGTAGCAATAAAATTAAATGGAATTACTAAAGGCGACTCTGTTCAAAAGGTTTTTACCCTTAAAGCGGGCGGCGATGTGGACGACTCGCCGGTTGACTTTACCGTAAACACCGCTAAACAAGGCCGGGCATTTGATGGGCTTGGCGGCAATTTCAGGCTGCAAAATCCAAAAGGCGACCCACAGGTAATTGATTATTGTTTACAAAATTTGCGGGTGGCTTATGGTCGGGTTGAGATGCCCTGGAGGTTCTGGCAGCCCAATTTAAATGGCGACCCCACTGCTGCCGCTGATTCGGGCAAACTCCACCCGGCTGTGCTTAAAGCCATGTTGATGGCTCGCCGGGTCGATAGTCTGGGTGCGCCGTTTATACTTTCTGCCTGGTTTCCGCCAAATTGGGCTGTTGCAGGTAAGGTTAATTTCAGGCCGGTTAACGGCACTTGGGGCAATCCGCTTAATCACGGTAATGACCAGGCCATTTATAAATCCATTGCCGATTATATCATTTACCTGAAAACCAAATACGGCGTCGAACCCAAACTTTTCTCATTCAATGAGTCGGATTTGGGTATCAATATCCGTGTAACGGCACAGGAACATGACGACTTTATAAAAGGATGCGGCGCTTACTTTGCTGCACACGGGGTACAAACCAAAATGCTGCTGGGCGATAATTCCGATGCTACCACCTATCAATTTATTGATATTGCCCTTAACGATCCGGAAGCAAAGCAATACATCGGCGCTATATCATTTCACTCCTGGCGGGGATGGGATACCGCTATCCTTCAGCACTGGGCCGAAGCTGCTACACAATTGGGCGTTCCACTTTTAGTGGGCGAGGGGAGCATTGATGCCGCCGCCTGGAATTATCCCGATATTTTCCAGGAGCAAACTTATGCCCTAAAGGAGATCAACCTGTACACCCGTTTGCTGGCCATTTGTCAGCCACAATCTATCCTGCAATGGCAATTAACATCCGACTATTCGCCGCTGATAGGAGGGGGTATTTTTGGTAATAATGAGCCTTTGCACCCCGGTCAGCGTTTCTGGAACCTCAAGCAATTATCCATCACCCCAAAGGGATTATATGCCATGGCGGTCATTGGCAACAGTAATAATATTAGTATCGCCGCACTTGGCGATAATGCAAAGTCGGTTTACGCACTGCACCTGGTTAACAATGGTCCAAAACGAAAAATAACGATAGGTGGTTTCCCCGCAGGCGTAAAAACCATGCAGATTTACATAACCAATAAGGAGTTGAGTATGAAAAACGACGGGTTAGTGAAAGTGAAAAATGGCAAGGCTTCGTTTAAACTCGACGCGACAAGTTATGTTACTTTAATAAGTCAATAATATCTTTTTGTTTTACTTTTAGGGCATGAAAAACGACCCATTAAGCCTCCCGCTTTTTGAGATGCGCCTGGAAGAAATTCATCGTGCCGATCCATGGCTGCGTTATGAAATCTCCATCCGCGATTTTGTGGCGCTGTTCCCCATCAGGTATAAAAACGGTTCGCCTGTAAAACCCGATCATCCGGCTGCGTATGGGGTCGACAGGGAAGTTTTTTTGAAGGTGCTGGTGGCTTTCAGCCAGTGTTTTAAATAACGGAATTAATGTCGAACACCGAATACTCAGTATCGAATAATGAATCTTAAAACTTCTGAATTCGGTATTCAAAATTCATTATTCGATATTATGCCAGCGTTTTTAGCGTTGAAATGGGGGAGATTTGACAACTTTTCAAAAGTTGTCAAATCTATTTTCATCAAATCCATTACGGATTATCAACCGTTGTATCCTGTGCCAGTTTTGCATCGTCAGGCATTTTAGCAAGATCATTATCCAATGCATAAAGTGCATCGTCTTTCGCAGCATCGCCGCCGGCAATTTTTACTTTAGCCAGCAGGTCCATTGCCATGGTTTCTTCTTCGGTTTGTTCCTTTACAAACCATTGCATAAAATTCCAGGTGGCCCAATCTTTTTCGGCCATGCTCAGGTTTACCAGGTTATAAATAGACGCCGTGTTTTGCACTTCCGACTTAAATACTTTCTGGAAGCAGTCGCTCACACTTTTCGGATCAGGCCCCGGTGCCGGTATTGCGCTGACCACCACTTTACCGCCTCTTTTTAAAATATACTCCAGTATTTTCATCATGTGGTTGCGCTCTTCGGCGGAGTGCCTGAACAGGAAGTTGGCGATGCCGTCGTAGCCCTTTTCGCTGGCCCAGGCGCCGTATGATAAGTATATCTCCGCATTATGTGCCTCGGCGGTCATCTGATCGTTCAAGGCTTTTGCAATAGTGTTTGAAAGTCTGTTGGTATCCATTAGGTTGTCGTTTAACAACTAAACTTAGGACAGGCCAAAATGTTTAATTTATTTTAAACGGGATGTCAGGTGAGAATAGTTGATTGCACAAACAAGCCGCCGGGTATATACGGTGGCAGCAATTTAAAAACAGTAAAAGATTTTAAACGGATTTAACCTATTTAAAGGAAGATACGTGCGTAGTTTTTATGCTCAATATGAAAGCCTTACCCACAGATATTTTTACACTGCGGTTTTGCAAAAAGCTTTTAATAGCCTCGTCTTCTTTCATCGCTTCATAAAGATCGCGGGCTACTGCCGAACCACTTATGTTGTTAGTCGGCTTGCCATTCTCCAATGCAATATTAAAAGTATATGCCGATTTTCCACGGTCACCGGCTGATTCAAAATCGGTGATATTCAACTTAAATTGCTGATCTTCGGTAAGACTTCTCTTTAAGTGCAAACGTATTACGGGTATATACCTTTTCCAGGTAGCTAAATATTTTCTTTCTTCCATGTGAGTGTGTAAAGGTATTATAATAAAAACACAATTTGTTAATTTGATAACATTGTTACCAATGTATTTATTATTAGGCAGATAGGACGAAAAAAAGGCATTTAAGTAAATTTAAAAGAACTTTTTGACGTTGAAATTGTCATTATAACCATGGTGTTTTGGCATGTTTGCCCCCGGTTTGGTTTTACAGTAAATTGTAAATTTGATTTATTAATGCGGTTTTAGGATGGAAAAGCCCGGAAAAACATTAAGAACTTGCGATAAAGGACACCAATATTACAAAAGCAGCGATTGCCCGGTATGCCCCATTTGTGAGCAGGAAAGGAAACCGGAAGCTGGGTTTATGTCCGCGCTGTCGGCGCCGGCACGCAGGGCACTGGAAAATAATGGCATAAAGAGCATCAGGGACCTGGCGAAATTTAGCAAAACGGAAATTTTAAAGTTCCACGGTATGGGGCCGGGATCGATCCCCAAACTGGAGGAAGTTTTGAAAAAGGAAGGCCTGTCGTTCAGATGAAGCAGTAACGGGTTATATAACGCAAACCAATTAAAACAACGATTATGTTCAAACAAACAAAAGCATTCAGCGGATTTTCGGTAAACGATTTGCAAAAAGCAAAGGCGTTTTATCATGAAACATTGGGGATAGAAACATCCGAAAATGAGATGGGCATCCTCACCCTGCATATCACCGGCGGCGCCAAAGTGATTGTCTATCCCAAGCCAAACCACCAACCGGCAACTTTCACTATCCTTAACTTCCCGGTTGCCGACGTTGAAAAAACAGTTGACGAACTGATTGCCAAAGGAATAGTATTTGAACAATATGGTGAACCGATAAAAACCGATGCTAAGGGAATAGTTTGGGGCAACGGCCGCGGGCCGGACATTGCCTGGTTTAAAGACCCTGCCGGGAATATTTTATCGGTGCTGAAAGAAATGTAAGCGATATCCGTAGTTATATCACCTGCCCGACGAACATTAATGTTTTGGTATGCGGGACGATGATGTGCATTTCGCGCATCCCGTATTCGCGGTCAAAGGGTGGTTTAGTTTTGATGTCGCTCAATTTGTCTTTTATATTCCCCCACAGGCTGTCAATGGCATCTACCTCAAGGTAAAACTCCATCTCGCCAATGTCCTGGCCTGCTCGCAGGATATGAATACTCAAATTGTCTTTATGCACAATGGCGTAATCGCCGTTCATCAGGATTTCAAAATCAAACAAGTCGACGAAAAAGTTGACTGTTTCTTTTACGTTGTACGATGGTATCATCGGGCTTAGATACAATGCTTTATACATATTAATTCAAATTGGATAAAATACGTTAAGGTTGTTGTACAATAGTCTTCTCCTAAAAGACTTCCAAATTTACAACAGTTAAAACTGCTTTGGCAATAGTTGCACATCTTCGGTGAATAATCTTTTTCCACCTTTCAGCATAAAGGCGCTATTGAGCTTAAAAGTCAGCGTGTCAGTTTTGGGATTGGTTATTTTCATGTACTTTTTAAAATGGATCAATTGCCTGTCGTCTTTCGCAATCATGGTAGGGTATTGCTGCGAACCCGTTATTTTTTCGATGGATGTTGTTTTGGTTTCGCCGGCTTGAGGTTTTCCAGCAGTAATAATATCCAGCGAATCGACACTGAGTTTAACTTCAAAACTGGAATGGTTTACGATAAAGAGGTCGGCATGCAGCGTATCCCGGGTATAATAGCTCTTTAGTTGAAAATTCAGGCCCGATACGGCAATTTCCTGGTCGCTTAAATACACAAATGGTGTTTGGCCAACATCCTTTAGTTTCTCCAGGTATTTCTTTTCCTGTTCATTAAATCCGGCTTTAGTATTAAAGGAAAACCCTGTAATGGGTTTAACGAATTTTGACTTATAAGATGTGAAGTCATCCTTGTCAAGATGGGCTTGTAATACAAGCGGAGCCGGGTTCGCGGTTACCGCGGCCGTGTACGTAACAGAAAGGCTGTAATCAGGTTTTAAACTTCCAGGCATACCGGTAACCCGGTAAATATTGAGATCATTTATTGGGTTGAATTTTAAATTTAAGGTGCTGTCCTTTCCCGCAGCAAGCGAAAATGGTGCGAAAGCATTTATAGGCAGGGCCCGTATGCCTTCAATGGTGGCTATCGCAACTTCCCCTATGTTGAGTGATTGGGCGCCGCCGTTAGTCAATTTCAGCTGCGCATTCACAATTTGTTTTACCGGATCGGCCGATAGGGTTAAGTCGGCTGTAAGGTCCCCGCTGCTTCCCGGAGCAGTAACGTAGTTTAAGTCATTTGGGTTGATTTTGTTTTTTTTGCCGGCGGAGCTGCAGCCGGACAATAAGAAAAAGGCGATAAGTATTACCGGTATAAATAACTTCATTTTTTATGTAGATGATAAGCGGGTTGGGATATAAACTTTGAAGAAACAAGCCCGAAAGCTTGTTTCTTCAACAATGAAATAGTACAAACAATTTTATTTGCCTCCGAAAATCAATAGCCTGTAACAGACCAGATAGAATAGGCATGCGGTGGCGCCTGGATGAGTACGCGGCCGTCGGCTGCTACTGTTTGTATCCAGCTTGAAACGCCTGTGTATTCCTTTATTTGCCTGTTGGCCCAGTTTGAAGTGACCCACTGCTGCTGCCAATAGTCGGTGCCGTTAAAATAAACAATTAAGCCGGGCGCTGCGCCGTAGCCGTTTCTGCGGTCGATATACTGGTCGCTGGCCGACCATAAATTTGTAGTTGTGCCGCCGGACAGGGTGCGGTGTATCCAAATCAGGTTGTTCATTTTGCCTTTATCCAGCCAGGTTTCGTAGTCGTTATAAAACACACATGGATAGCCTTCTTCGCACATGATATAAGCATAAGCGGATAGCTTGTTGCCGATAATGTCGGTATCGTGGTTGGATACAAAAGTCACCGCTTTTGAACCGTTTCTTTTCAGTAACATATCATCATTCAAATGAGTAAGGTCGTTACTGTCGAATGCGCTGTGCATAGCGTAAAAGCATGCAAAATCAAATGCCGATGAGGTGCCACCGGTTGCATTTACCCAGTTTTGCAGGTTTGCCGCATTGCCATCCCAATCTTCGCCTACCGCAAAGCCACCCACGCTGTTTACATAGTTTTGAACCACCCATGCGCCATAACCTAACACATAATCAAAACGCCAGCCATCATAATGCATGGTGTTTTTATAATATCTCGACATGCTGTAGCTGGCGTTATATATCCAGTTGGACACGTTTGCCTGCGCATGGCATAAATCGGGGAAGCCGCCGAACGAGCCTTCGTCGGATGCGTGAATATTATTGGGGTGGAAATCGCTGTAGCTCCTGTTAAATTGTCCGGATAGCGGGGTAAAAAGGGTATATGTATTGGTCCCGGTATACGGATTTGCCTGTAAAGTGCCGCCGCTGCAGTGGTTTAAAACCATATCGGCATACACCTGGATATTGTGTGTATGTGCATTGCTGATCAGCGTATTCAAATCTGTTAAGTTGCCAAAACGGGTAGTTACCGAACCCATTTGGTTGTAAGTGCCAAAGTCGAAGTAATCATAGGGATCGTAGCCCATACTGGAGCCGCCACTTTGCCCTTTGGTAGAGGGTGGGAGCCAGATAGCCGAAATACCGGCAGCATCCCATGCCGCGATCTTACTGTTTACATTTTGCCACCACGACGAGGTATTGGGGGTATTCCAGTAAAAGGCTTGCATCATTACGCCACCACCCGGGCCGGGTGTGGCATCGGAGGTAAACGTTTTATTTTTAATAACGCCATTGGCAGCCGGGCCGTTTTCGGTTTTGGCTGCCTTTTTACACTGTGAAAAAGTTAGTACTAAAGCCAGGAGGAGTGTTATCCTGGTGAACATGTAAAACGGTTTTTTCATAATTTTGGTTTTTAAGTAAATAGGTTATTATTTATTGCTGATTGTATGCTAAGTAAGTTTCCGGGAACGTTACCGGAAGTTGTTGAAATTATTCTCTCGTGCATTTTTATTCCTTTTTAACTATTGAGGGTATCCAGAAATGCCGGGCCGAAAAGGGTAGGGCTGAGCAAATTTTGGCAACGCCTTTTGTGATTTCAATTTCATTAGGGTTGGTACCGCGGTGCGCATTGTGCCTGGTATTTTTATTCCTATCCCGACTAAAAACAATACATTTTCACACTGAAAAAATGCCGGGCTTTTAGGGCTTTGGTATAACCAGGAAATGGGATAACAAGTACTACAATTGGTTGCAATGCGTGTAACGATACACACGGAAACTAAGGTACGGTAATCAGTAATATTTGCAAATTAATTTAAAGGAAATTTAAAATTAATTTTTAGATGTTTTTTAATTTTAAATTTAACTTTATAGAAATTATTATTTTTAATAATTGCGTTGTGGTTAAGCATTGATTTTACCGCAAATTTCATCGCCAAGGCGTTTTTGCCTGTTGCATGAATGTGTTTTGTACACTAAGTGTTTTTTATTTTGAAGTTAATAAAATACCGGGAACGTTACCGGAAAATTGAGAGGGCTCCGAACTGGATGCCGTAAACCGGACATCGATTTTCTGCGTAAAACCTGAAACTTTGAAATAACTTTTTAATTTTCCGGCGATTCAAATCAGTAGAATCCCGCCGGAAATTCACAAATAAATTACGGAGCTTTGTTAATCAAAAATTTAACTTTGATAGGGTGATAAACCCAAATCATTAAAATGGCAGATTTATATAACAGTATTGGTGTAAACTACAACACAACCCGGCACGCAGATCCGTATCTGACAGAGCGGTTTCTGCATTTTTTGCAGGCGGGCCCGGGTAAAAGCTTCCTGGACATTGGCTGCGGCACCGGGAATTATACCATTGCGCTGGCCCAAAACGGAGTTGATATAACCGGCGTTGACCCATCCGACGAGATGCTGAACGTGGCACGCAGCCGCAATCTGGTAATAAAATGGCTGAAAGGTTACGCCGAAGAAATCCCGGCTGCCGACGGCACCTATGATGGTGTTATGGCGATGCTGACGATACATCATTGGAAAAGCATCCCGACGGCCATGCAGGAAATTTACCGTGTAATTAAACCCAGAGGTGTCATTGTATTGTTTACGGCTATGCCGCCGCAAATGAAATGCTATTGGCTCAATCATTATTTCCCGCAGATGACGCAATCGTCGTATGCGCAAATGCCAGGGTTTTATGATATGGCCAGCGCCCTGGCAAAGGCAGGTTTTAACCTGGACACCGCCGAAAAATACTTTGTAAAGCCCGATTTGCAGGATAACTTTTTATACGCAGGCAAGTACAAGCCGGAGATTTATTTTGACGAGGAGATCAGGAAAGGCATTTCATCATTTGCAGCATTATCGGATACAGCCGAAGTTGAACAAGGCCTTGCCAAATTAAAAGCGGATATAGAAAGCGGGGAGTTTGAAAATATCCGGGATGAATCGGAAAACCGCATGGGCGACTATTCATTTATCGTGGCTAATAAGTAAGGAAAACTAAACTACAAAATGACCGAAGAGACACCTCATCCGCTTACACGGATGGCCACTATAAATAAACCTGATTTCTGGATATTTATAGGCGCCTGTGTGGTGCTGTATATCTGTGATAAGTTGACGACGCCTGATTTAGCCGATATGTCACGTCATATTGCCAATGGCAACTACATAGTTGGCCTCGCATTTGCGGGTTTGTTACTGCATTTAGTAAGTTCAATCATCAAAAACGATAAGACGATTCGCGTTTTAGCAATTGCGTGCTATGTTTTTGAAATTGGTACGGTCATTTTCCTGCTGCTACGGATTTTCAATAGATAGGTATCAAGTTGGTTAATAAAAAAATGTTGTTGACTGAATAGCTTTTCAAATGAACTGCAGATATCTTTACCCCCAGCCCTAATATCTTTACCGATCAAATAACATGAATTACTTTTTAAGCTGCGACTGGGGCACCACATCACTCCGCATAAGACTTGCTGATACGCTCAGCGGTGAGATCATCGCTGAAGAAATCTCAGCTGAAGGCATTGCCTCAACGTTTAACCTTTGGCAGCAAAACGGCGGTTTAAATAGCGAAAGAGTTGACTTTTACCTGGATATATTAAATCACCATATAAAAAATCTGGAAGACAAGACGAGCCGCTCATTGTCAGGTGTGCAAGTTGTTATTTCGGGTATGGCATCATCCGCTATCGGTATCATCGAAATCCCGTATGCCCATGCGCCGGTTCCGGTTGATGGTTCGGGTTTGGAGACGGTCATCATTCCGGCCCATGATCGTTTTAAGCACGATGTGGTAATTATATCAGGCGTAAGGACCAGCGATGACGTTATGCGCGGCGAAGAAACCCAACTGATCGGCTGCATAGCCGCAGCACAGCAGGTAAAAAACGAGGTGTACATATTCCCCGGAACACATTCCAAACACATCCAGGTTAGGGATAACCGCGTCACCGGTATCAAAACCTATATGACGGGTGAACTCTTCGACCTTTTATCGAACCAAAGCATTTTAAAAAATAACGTGGAGGCGGGTGCCGATCTATCTTTGGATAGTTTTAAACAGGGACTTAAAGAAGCCGCATCGGCAGATTTGCTTCATTCAATTTTTAAAGTACGTACAAATCACCTTTTTAATATTTACAATAAAGCCGATAATTACAGCTATCTGAGTGGCTTATTAATAGGGGCGGAGCTGAACGGTTTGGCATCCATTGCAACAGATACAATAAGTTTGGTTTGCGGACACGGGCTATCATCGTATTACCAAATGGCGCTTGCCGAGTTATTTTCTTCAAAAAATGTACAGATAGTGCCTGCCGCCCAGGCGGATGCAGCTTCAGTGATGGCGCAAATCAAAATAACTAAAGCATAAAAAATAGTAGTATGAGCAAATCTTTTTCGGTTGATCTTTTTAACAAGATGCCTCTGGTAGGTATTATGCGGAATATTCCCGATGAGCATATCGAAAACATTGCCTCGGTTTATGCAGAATCGGGTTTAACCTGCCTGGAGATCACCATGAATTCGGCCAACGCCGAAAAAAATATTGCACTACTCGCTGATCAGTATGGCGATGTACTGAATATTGGCGCAGGCACCGTTTGCAGCATGGGCGACCTTGAAAAAGCCCTGAAGGCAAATGCGCAATTTATAGTAACACCTGTCATTAACGAAGAGGTAATTAAATCATGTGTTAGCCAAAATGTGCCCATCTTCCCCGGCGCGTTTACGCCGTCTGAAATTTATAAAGCATGGTCGCTTGGGGCTACTATGGTAAAACTATTTCCTGCGAGCGATTTAAAACCGAATTATATTAAAGAGATCCTCGCGCCGTTAAATTTTGTAAGTCTGCTACCCACCGGCGGCATCAATTTCGAAAACTTTACCGATTATTTTGCCAACGGCGCAAAAGGCGTGGGTTTAGGCAGCCATCTTTTCCCCAAGGATATTATCAACAACCAGGATTGGACAGCACTGGGTGCTATTTACTCGAAATTTGCAAAAAAGTACAACGATTTTATAGCTGCAAGGTAGTGGAAAAAAGGGGCTCGCTATGGGCCTTTAATATTGCTTATTGGCATTTTGAACGATAGTTTTTACCCGTTCTTCATCGGTAAGCTCATAAATATATTCGTCGCCGTAGTTATCGCCCATTACAATATGATCGTTTTTATAAACCATTTTGCTTGGCATGCGCACCCTGGCTGATGAATGTACTTCGGTAACTCCGGTAAACCGTACCAGGTCGGCAACGTTATGTTCATTCACACCGCTTCCGGGCATTATGGCAATGCGGCCCTCTGCTTTTTGAATCAGGTTAGCAATCACCCTTGATCCCTCTATAGCCGTGCTTTTGCCGCCCGAGGTGAGGATCCGTTCGCAGCCAATTTCTATGATATCCTCCAGGGCCTGGTCCAAATCGGCGGACATATCAAACGCCCGATGAAAAGTTACACCAACCCCCATCTGTTTTGCCTTATCCACCAGTTTTCGGCAACGTTCCTTATCAACGCTGCCATCCGGGTTCAGCATGCCAATTACAATGCCATCGCAACCGGCCTCTATACAGTAATTTACATCGGCAAAAATAATGTCATACTCCAGGTCGGTGTACAAAAAATCACCACCACGGGGTCTTATCAAAACATATAGCTTAATGTGGAGGAGTTTACGGGCAAGCGTTATTTCGCCATGGGAGGGTGTTGTACCGCCTTCAAACAAATTTTCGCACAATTCAACCCTTACGGCGCCACCTTTTTGAGCCGCTAAAGCCGACGTAACCGAATTGGCACAAACCTCGAGCAAAACAGAGTTGTTCATAGTTGATTGTTCATTGTAGATATCCTGGAAAAAACAAAGCAACGGTCGCCCGGGGTTTTATACGGATTAGATTTTAAATTGTTCCGAATAAAAATTATTATTCTGATCTCAGATTGCACGTAAGATTTAATTTTGAGGAATATTATAAAAGCTTTTCCCCGGAATAAGCAATTCCTGGTTTTCGGCGGTACATACCGCAAACGAAAAACCTTCCTGGATGGCATAAGCGCCGTATTCGCCTTTCTTATTGATGGCCAAAAAACCCACCTGTATTTCTTTGGCTGTATCTGGTTTCTTTTTGATAATTCTTTTTACAGCCTCCTTGCAGGCATCCTCGGGCGAGTAACCCTGTCGCATCAGTTCAACTACCAAAAAGCTGCCCACATTACGGATAACTTCTTCGCCAACACCCGTTGAGGTAGCGCCGCCAACTTCATTATCAACATATAAACCTGCGCCAATTATAGGGCTATCTCCAACGCGGCCGTGCATTTTAAATGCCATGCCGCTGGTGGTACAAGCACCAGAGATATTTCCTTTGGCATCAATGGCCAGCATGCCTATGGTATCGTGATTATACTTGCTGCCGGGTGTATGCTGTTTATTTTCGATGTTTACAACAGGGGCATACTTAGCCGTTTTAAGCCATTCTTTCCAGGCTTTTTCCGACTCTGGCGTCAGTAATTTCTCTTTTTTAAAGCCCTGTTCAACCGCAAACTGTGTGGCGCCTTCGCCAACCAGCATTACGTGCGGCGTTTTTTCCATTACCAGGCGGGCCACCGAAATAGGGTGGGCTATATATTCAATGGCAGCAACCGAACCGCAATTGCCAAATTCATCCATAATACAGGCATCCAGCGTAACGTGCCCGTCGCGATCAGGGTAACCGGCGCGGCCAACGGTATGGTTTTTCATATCGGCTTCGGGTATGCGCACGCCAGCCTCAACAGCATCCAAAGCCCGCCCACCTTTTTGCAGGGTCTTCCAGGCTTCTTTATTTGCAGGGATTCCGAACTCCCAGGTGGAAATTACGATAGGAAAGCCACCGGCTGGTGCTGACAGGGCGGATTTTGCAATGGCGGACGTTGACAACGCAGCAAGTGAGGCACCTGCAGCCGATATTTTTATAAACTTGCGGCGACTATACATAGCCGCTAATATAGAAAATCGCTTTACAAAAATTGGTTTTTGTATCTTTATTGATACAAGGGATTTTTAACGGGCCGTATTTATTCAAAATCCTGCTGACAATTGTTGCAGTGCCAATTTTTAGGCGAATAGAAAGGGTTCACAAGATTTGAGATAGAATTAAGGATAGGCCAGTCTTTTTCCTCATTTTTTTCCAGTCCGCTCACATTGTTCGATCCGCAAAAGGGGCAAACGATATAAGTGTTGTTATCATTGTCAATCTCAAAATGGTCCTGTTCGTGCAAATCACCTTCAGTTGCCAGTATTTCCTTGCAGCGGGCCATGTCGCGCTCAAAAATCTTGATTTTTATGCCACCAACAGCCTGGTTATAAAGCGGGTTAGCGCCAATGGTGTTTTCGTCGGCCACAAAACATTGTATACCATTAGCCTCCAGCCGGGTGCGGATAATATGCGCCAACATAGGATCGTAGTATGACTGAAACGTAACTATTTTATCGTCGTTGTTCATCCAATCAAAATTAAAAAATAATACCGGGAAAGTATTCTTTTTGCGTAATTTGCTTGACATGAACCGCATCGACAGGGTTTCGGCCATTTTAATTCAGTTGCAATCGCGCAGGGTGGTAAAAGCCAGTGACATAGCCGAACGCTTTGGCATCAGCCTTCGTACGGTGTATCGCGATGTAAAAACATTGGAGGAAGCCGGGATCCCGATTATAGGCGAGGCGGGCGTAGGTTATTCCATAATGGATGGTTACCGTTTACCCCCCGTGATGTTTACCCGCGAAGAAGCCACTGCCTTTTTAACTGCCGAAAAGTTTGTTGAAAAAATGACCGACGCTTCTACGATGGAGCACCATAAATCGGCCATGTATAAAATTAGGGCGATATTAAAAACTACCGAGAAAAACCTGCTGGAGGATATAGATAGTAAAATTGAAGTTTTCAAAAGCCGATTCCATGTGGATGCCAATAATAAGGATCATATCCAGACTTTGCTCAACGGCATCGGGCAAAAAAGGGTTATTCATATAGATTATTTTGCCTATCACAGCCAGGAACAAACCAAACGTGATATTGAGCCTGTCGGCATATTTTTTAAGGATAGTTACTGGCACCTGATTGCCTTTTGCCGTATGCGCAACGATTACCGCGACTTCAGGATTGACAGGATAAATAAAGTCACCGTTACTGAAACTACTTTTAACAGCAAACACCCCACACTAAAAGATTATATAAAACAAACGGCAAAGGAACAGGAACTTGACCTGGTGATCATCCGGATCGATAAATCAATTTACTCCCACATCGATTACCAAAAATATTACAGCGGCTTTGTTTCCGAAAAAAAGATAGGCGACCAAATTGAAATGACCTTTTTAACCGCCTCCATGGAAGGCTTTGCCCGCTGGTTTTTGATGTTTGGCGACAATGCCGAAATCATCAGCCCCGATAGTTTAAAGGAACGTGTTGGTAATATTGCCTCATCAATTGCCCAAAAAAATCTGCAATTATCCAATTCCTACTGACATAGGGCTGTCATTGGCATGTATTTAATTTGTGTAGACAATTAAAAACATGGCAATTCAAATCATTTTATGGGTATTGATAGCAGCTTATGTAATACCCGGATTTATTTTTGGCTTCAAAAAACTTATCGGTCATAAACAAAGCGTCGGGCATTTCAACAGGTGGGGTTACCCGCGCTGGTTTATGCATTTACTTGGCCTGGCCGAAATTACAGGCAGCACCCTGATGCTATTTACCCAAACCCGGATTTACGGCATCACCATCTTCCCCATCATACTGGCAGGCGCCATTTATACCCATGCAAAATTCGGGGAAGGAAAAAGCGCAGTGATGAAGCCCGTTTTTATAAGCGTGTTATTATTGGCCATATTTTTATTCACTATTTTAAATTAAAGCGATGAAATACTGGATTGTAGTAGTATCAAAAGATCATATTGCCCGCGGCGTGGCCGGTGGTTTTATACAGGCCAATCATGGTAAAGACGGCCCTTTAAAACGAATGACAGCTGACGATGGCGTGGTCATTTATTCGCCAAAACAAACTTACAGTGGCGACGAACCCCTCCGGGCTTTCACCGCCATAGGCCAGGTTGCCGATGATAAAATATATCAGCATAAAATGACGGAGGATTTTACGCCCTACCGGAGAAATATCAATTATTTTGATTGCACAGAAACCCCAATTGTGCCCCTGGTTCCAAACCTCGATTTCATAAAAAACAAAAGCTCCTGGGGCTATCCGTTTCGCTTCGGCTTTTTTGAAATACCCGCAGCCGATTTCGAACTGATAAAAACTAATATGCTTGGTGTTGGTTGATTCAATCAGTCCAGGCTAACATTCCCCAAAAACACCATTGCAAAAAAATAACATTTCAACCTTACGACATTCCAACTTTACAACAATATGAGCACCCTAACATTAAAAACAACCATCACTTTCAACGAACCGATTGCAAAGGTGTGGAAAGGACTAACCGATCCGGCGATGGTTAAACAATACTTTTTCGGTACCAATTTAAAATCCGACTGGCAGGTTGGCAGTCCCATAACCTTTAGCGGCGAGTGGGATGGTAAAACCTACCAGGATGGCGGCATTATATTGGATATCGACTCTCCAAGGTTGTTAAAATATACCTATTGGAGCAGCATGTCGGGTACCGAGGACAAACCCGAAAATTACAACAACATCACCTATGAGCTTGATGAAAAGGACGGTGTCACCACGCTGGTGCTTACCCAGGATGGCGTTAAAAACGAACAGGCAAAGGAACATTCGGAACAAAACTGGAAATCTGTTTTTGATGGATTAAAAACCCTTTTGAAGAACGAATAGTGCTATATTTATAGCATGTACTTTATATCAGTAACGCGGTTGCGCGTAAGGTCGGTTTGGTTTCTGCCCATGTTTTTTATGGCTAACGAGGCATCGATTAAATCCATCATTAAAATTGATGGTTTCATCGCCGGGAAAGAACTAATTGACAAAGGACTCACGTTTTGGACGGTTACGCTTTGGCAGTCGGACCAGGCTATGAAGTACTTCAGGAACAATGATCCACATAAAACCGCCATGCGTAATTTGCCGCATTGGTGTAACGAGGCATCGTATGCGCATTGGCTGCAGGAGGATGAAAATATACCCGCATGGCCCGATTTGTATCAAAAATTTATGAAGGAGTTGAAGATCACCAAAGTAAAGCACCCGTCAGCTAAGCAGGAGGCAAAACAATACCCCGCACCAAAATGGACAAAAACCGAACGCGCTTTTAAAAAGCAGGCATAAAATGATAGACCAAATAAAAACAATTGAAAAGTCGGGCTTTTATCTTGCCGGGATAACAGTAAGAACCACCAACCAGAACGGACAATCGACACAAGATATCGGAGGTCTTTGGACAAAATTCATGAGCGAAGGCATCCTGCAGCAACTCAACGGCCGGGTGAACGACGATATTTATTGTGTTTATACCGATTATGAAAGCGACTATACCGGCAGCTATACCACTTTGCTGGGGTGTAAAGTTATTTCCATAGATGACCAGCCCAAAGAAATGGAGTGCCTTAACGTGCCCGCCGGCAAATACTTAGCGCATAGTTTATCCGGTAAGTTTCCGGAAAATGTACACCAGGCCTGGAACGAAATATGGAATGGTGATGCTGACCGGGCGTATACCGCAGACTTTGATTTGTACAGCGCAAATGCCAAAAGCTTTGCCGAAACCGAAGTGAAGATTTTTTTGGCGGTGAAATGAGTTTAGCGGGTAAAACCCTATCTCACAAAGGTCAATCTTTCCCCGTTTTCACCTTCAATCAATCCACCCTTATCCCAAACCAAATTACCCGAAACGATGGTGCCCACTACTTTTGATTGAAAGGTAGTACCTTCAAACGGGCTCCATTTGCATTTGTACAGGATATTATCGGTTGTAACTTTCCATGGCGCGTTTAAATCAACCAAAACCAGGTCGGCCCAGTAGCCTTCGCGTACATATCCCCTTTTCTCAATCTGGAAACAGGTAGCCACATTATGCGCCATCTTTTCGGCAATTTGCTCCAGGCTGATTTTGCCCCGGTGGTGTAACTCCAGCATAGCCGGCAGGGCATGCTGCACCAGCGGCCCGCCGGAAGGCGCCTGCAAATAGGGTTGCGATTTTTCTTCGAGCGTATGCGGGGCGTGGTCCGTTGCAATTACATCTATGCGGCCATCCAATACGGCTTTTAAAATGCCATCGCGGTCGTTTTCGGTTTTAACGGCAGGGTTCCATTTTATCAGGTTGCCCTTGCTTTCATAGTCTTTATCGCTAAACCAAAGGTGATGTATACAGGCTTCGGCCGTTATCTTTTTATCTTTAAGGGCGATGGTGTTATCAAAAAGATGTGTTTCTTTTTCGGTAGAAATATGCAGGATGTGCAGCCTGGTGCCGTGCTTTTTAGCCAGTTCAACCGCCATGGATGATGACAGGTAACAGGCCTCCTCGCTCCGGATCTTTGGATGCAGCCTTACAGGGATATTTTCGCCTAATAGCTGTTTAAAATGTTCCAGGTTGCTTTTTATAGTCGCCTCATCCTCGCAATGCGTAGCCACCAGCATGGGCGATTTAGAGAAAATATTTTCGAGTGTAGTTGGATTATCCACCAGCATATTGCCGGTTGATGAGCCCATAAATACTTTTACGCCGCAAACATTGGCCGTATCGGTGCGGAGTACCTCCTCAATATTATCATTGGAGGCACCCATATAAAACGAGTAATTGGCCAGCGAGGTTTGCGCGGCTATGGCATACTTATCCGCCAGTAATTCCTGTGTAAGCGTATTGGGCACCGTGTTGGGCATTTCCATAAAGGAGGTAATGCCACCGGCCACCGCAGCGCGCGATTCCGTATAAATATTTGCCTTGTGCGTTAAGCCCGGTTCGCGAAAATGAACCTGGTCATCAATGCAGCCCGGGAAAAGGTACAAACCTTCAGCATCAATCACTTTACCCGCCGGGGCGTCAATCGACTTATCAATCCGCTCAATAAAACCATCTTTTATTAAAATATCGGCTACAAATTGCTTGTTTTCGTTTACGATGGTGGCGGATTTGATGAGGATAGTATTCATAATGCAAAGATAGATTTTTTTGAAGCTTCAAATTCAGGCAAGTCTGAAAGATTCAATATTGTGCTAAAAATGATTGTTTTTAAGATATGGCGACAAAAAAGAATTTTATAAATTACGTCCCTGTAAACTTTTCAACTCATTAATTTAATCAGCTCAACCGGGCAGCAATAATTATGGTCAAAAAAAGTATAATGCTATTGTTGGCAGCCTGTTTTGCCGTAAGTACGTTTGCACAAAAACAGCATGCACCTGTTCGCCTTATTTTTGATAGTGATATGGGGCCCGATTATGACGATGTGGGCGCCATCACTATTATGCATGCGTTGGCCGATAAAGGCGAGGTAAAAATACTGGCAACCATGGCCAGCACGAAATACGACGGCGTTGCCGCTGTTTTAAACGTGTTTAATACTTATTTCAAACGCGCGGGCATTCCCACCGGTGTGCCTAAAGGAGAGGCATTAACCTTGCGCGACTGGCAGCACTGGACCGATACCGTGCAGGCGAAATATCCCCATCAGCTTAAAACAAATGACGACGCACAAGATGCAGTAAAGCTGTACCGGAAAATACTGGCCGCGCAGCCCGATCATAGCGTAACCGTGGTAACCATCGGTTTTTTAACCAATCTTTCCAATTTATTAAATACCGGCGCTGATGAATATTCGCCCCTTTCGGGTGCCGACCTGGTTAAAAAGAAGGTTAAGCTGCTGGTTTGCATGGGAGGTAAATTTCCTTCGGGTTATGAGTTTAATGTGATGAAAGATGCTAAAGCCTCGCAAAACGTTTATAAAAATTGGCCCGGTCCTGTCATCTTCAGCGGCTTTGAAATAGGGGAGAAGATAAAAGTTGGTCTGCCCTTAATTCACAATGTTGCCATTCATAACGATCCTGTTAAAGATGTTTTCCGCATCAGCATACCCTTAGCCAAAGAAGATTCAGCAGGCCGGATGAGCTGGGACGAAACCGCTGTTTTGGTGGCCATTAAAGGCTATTCGCAATGGTACACACTGCACAAAGGCCGTATAACAGTTGCCGACGATGGTAAAAACGATTGGGATAATAGCGGCTCCGGTCAGGCTTACCTGGTTGAAAAGGTTGACCACAAAGTTGTTCAGGATTTGATCAATAAGTTGATTATGCACCAGCCGGCGAGGTAAATTCCTCTTCTGGTATTTGGCAATGGCGGAAGCGCCCCGCATAGCTGTGACAAAATTATCACATGAATATATAAAACACGCAGCTTTTTGGCAAAATCCAATGTTCCAGTGTTCCAGGTTTCACACACCACTATTTTTGGAACATCTCATTAACAGTATGTTACGATGTTCATTTTGCCAAAAATCCGTACCTGTACTGACAAAACGGCGTCACCACATACTATGTATAGGCTCCTTATCTTTGCCCTCGCAAATCGAACCCGTTAAAAATTTTCAGATCTCCTCTATAAACCCATCGCTTTCTGGTACACGTCCTTGCGGGTAACTTTATACAACTCGGTAGCAGCGGTTAGCGCGCAGTAATCGTCTAAAATATTTTCTTTGCCGTCATAATCCATCAGCGAATTATCTTTTTCCAGGAAAGCAAAGGCATCTTCGGCTGCTTTCAGGTAATCGGCATTGCTGTATTCGCCGCTTACAGGATAGGTTGACGCTACTGCCAAAGCTGCAATGGCCATCCCTCCGCCCGAGCGGTAACTTGCCTGGTAGCTTCGCCAGCTTTTGGCGGCCGGTTTGCTGGTAAAGGCCTGATCTTTTGTTTGCTTGATCCGGTAGTTGCCTTCATCCGGCTGGATGCGCCTGTCCTGCGGCAATTTACCGGCACCGGGCGCCCCTACCGAACGATAAAACGAACCACCTTTGGGATGCATGCGCACTAAATAATCTGCGCCGTACA